>SDBT01004200.1_pt1 | contig 24543 bp, 16 predicted proteins | sample 2277101 | NCBI WGS metagenome assembly SDBT01 (sample SAMN10404973, study PRJNA504765) | marine sediment metagenome | isolation source: marine sediment core GS10_PC15, 103 cmbsf | place: Arctic Ocean: Southern Knipovich Ridge | collected 2010 | reverse complement strand
GAAGCCGCCTGGCATGACTGGCCGCGTGATCCCTGCTTTCTGCATGAAAACGATTGACAGATTTTTGTTTGGCCAACTCCTGCTTCGTCCGATTCAATTGCTTCAAAAACGTCGAATCCGGCACAGGCGGATAAGTCCATACCGGAATTTGCTTATCAATCCTCAATCCGCTAAAACTGCTATACCTGACCTTACGATTGCCCATCAACTCGCAATCCTCCTGCCACATCCGCCCAAGCTCGGCATCAACCGTAGCCGCCAACGGAATGAGATTGTTCACATAATCCGGACAATATTTATAAGCATTCGAAAAAGCAACAAGCCCCTCACAAATCCTATCGCAATCCGCAAGATTATGCCCCCTGCAAACCAGAAAGAACGATAAGCAATCACCGGCACTAAAAGACTTAAGATATCTACTCCGCTTAACCTCCAACTCCGTCAGCTTCCTCGGCTTTTCCTTATACTCAGAATCAGGAGGTGTCTGTACCCCCGGACAAGCAACTTCAATATTAAATCTCTCTCCTGTTCTTTCATCTTCCCAACGCATAAACAAATGAAGCCCAGTCTCAACAAGCTTCAACGGATAGCCAAGCCGACGACCAACCGCAACGCAAAGAACCGGCAATGATACACAGCTACCCTCTCTCTTATCACCCAATAATCCATGAATAAATATCTGAGAACTGTCCGAATAATCCATATGCTCCATATTCTCGAGATTGTAATGTATCTTAAAAAGGTGCTTGAGCCCGTAACACATCGTCACAACCCGAAACATATTCTCAGAATTGTCATATTGCTGCGGATGTTCATGATATTTCCCAATAAGCTTTTCGATATCTTCACCGACAGTCTGGGCCCATTCATCTAATTGCTCAAGATAACCATCGATATCAATATCCTCAGCCCCCTCAAGGCCCTCGGCACAAAGCAAATTCATTAGCCCGATATCGACCTTCTCCAGATCATCGGCCCCTACGGCTAACAATTGACCCAGTGACCGAATCTTCGAGGCCTCTAAATTAGTAAAGTCCCGACTTGCAATCTTTGCCGCCTTGGTCGAATAAACCACCGTCCGCGAACGTTTACCCCTAAGCCACGGCTTGGACTCGAGAACAAAAAAGAATATCCCGCTAACAACAATCCCGATCAAAAGAACCGCAAAATGACTCAACATCAAGGCTACAATTCTTACCGACCACTCACCAAATCCACCCGACCGCTTTTTTCCAATCACCTTCTTCCTAATCCGCATAATAATCCTCCCAAAATACGACCAAATAAGGCCAATTCCACAAACCGCTTACATCTCAAATCCTTTTAATTGACAAAAAAACCACTATTTTCTTATCAAACAACGATAAATCTCGCTGCTTCTTCCCAAGAAGCGATTAATAATAAAACACATGATATCGCGATTGTCAACAAAAAAAATGAGAATATCCGAAAATAAAATGTCCCTGAAAATCAGCGAAAACCACGCAAAATCAGCCCAATATCAACCATCGAGCGACGAAAGACGAGCCACAAGCGACTAAATATTAGCGTTTATTAGCGGTTTGGATTCTCCAGTGACTAATTCCCCCCTGTCCCCGCATGTATCTGGCGGGGATCCAGACTTCTGAATTCTGTATTCTGACTCCTGACCTACTAAGCCACTAACCTACTAACCTACTAATTTACTGTTATACTAAAAAAGACTTGACAAACAACATAAGATAGTGTTAAATGTTTATCAAACTAAATATAGAATTAACATCAAGAACATAATGCCAAAGGCGGATAAAATAACAGATTCCACAAATATCGAAGATCGGAGTTTATCCCGACTCGTCGGGAGTACGCCGGGAATCAATTATCAATACTTACAGTCCCGTGCACGCCGGGAATCAATATCGAAGATCCGCCTCTGGCGGAATCAATGGAAAGGCGAACCCAATTTTACTCCCAAAGCACCAACCAAACACGCAAACAATGAAAATTTTACCACCAAAAAGTATCTATTTCTCATCAACTCTTCCAATCTTTTTCTCATTTTCTGGTCAAAAGTGCGCGCTTTTCGTCATGTTGTGCAAATTTTTGAAACTAACACACTTAACTCCATCTACAACAAACACTTACATAAATATATCACCACAACATACCAAATACGAGCAAGGAGTTTTACCCGCCTAAGGCGCAAAATAATGCAAAACGAACCCAATTTACTACTTATGTACCTGAAGGTACCAACCACCGACATACGCAATACGATATACGCAATACGAGATTATTCATACAAAACGAACCCAATTTCAACCACCGACATACGAAATACGATATACGCAATACGAGATTATTCATGCAAAACGAACCCAATTTAAAACCCAACGCACATATACCCGCCTCGCCCAACGGGTCACGGGCCACGGGTCACGAGACACGATTCATTCAAAACAAACCCAATTTGCATAACAAGTAGCCGTAAACCCAGTAACAGTAACGACTTACGGGCACATATGTCCCCGCGGATACCGCGATTTTTCAGTTGAGATTGGTCTGCCTTTGGTTCAATTTGGACCTCCAGCGGAACTGGAGGCTGCTATGAGGAAACGCTGGCCAGGCTATTTATTTAAAAAGATGCAACTTTTATTAGCTTTTCTGTGCTTAAGTTCTTAAGAAGAGTAGTAGATTTTATACGTTTTTATGAAAGAAAGAGGTTCAGGAGATTCGGAATGGCATGGATTAGAAAAAATTTGCTGGTGGTTGTCATTGCTTCATGTTCGGTTATAGCAGCTGGTTGCGGGAGCGTCAGTGCAGTGCAGGTGCACGATGGCAGAGGGTCAAGAATGGCGTTTGCGGAAACTGCGGATGATAGAGGCGGGATTGAGACTTCTATTATTAGAGAGCTTCCAAAGGTTCAGGCGTTGAGAACGGCCGGTGAAGGTTCACCGGCTGGGATTGATCCGGCTCGGGTGCAGCGGCTTGTGATTTATAACGCTGTTATCCATGTTGTGGTAGATCGTATCAGAGACTCGCTGGAGCATATCAAGTCCGTCGTGGTCAATATGGGTGGGTATATGCACAGTATGAGCAGTGACAGTATCACGCTGAAGGTCCCTGCCGATAAGTTTAACGCTGCGATTGCCGAACTTGAAAAGACAGGTGAAGTGATCAAAAAGGAGATTAGCGGCACCGATGTGACCGACAAGATGCGGGATTTGAATATTCGCTTAGCTAACGCGGAGAAATTTCGTGAGCGTTTAATTGAACTGCTGGATAAGGCTGACAAGGTCGAAGACGCCCTTAAAATTGAGAAGGAACTGGAACGCATTACCCGGGATATCGAGCTACACAAGGGTAAAATCGCACATCTTAAGAACTCGATGGCCTTTAGCACATTGACGGTCAGGTTCAACTCGCCTGTTCCGCAAAGGGAGATCACTAAACAGACGCCCTTTAGATGGGTCCATAAACTCGGCGCAGGTCTGACCAGGAATGTTTCCAGAGGTACAACAAGGCAGACGCGGTCTATCTGGGCAGGTTCAATGTTCGAGTTACCCGAGGACTTTATCAGCTTTTATGAGGATAACTACCGCAGCGCGGCGATGTCGGCAGCTAACGTTATAATCGATATGCGAAAGCATAAGAACTATAAGGGCGGAAGTGTCGATTTCTGGGGCGATCTTGTACGCGGTGTTCTTGTCGAGCAGAAGGTATTCAGCATTGCGTACAAGACCGAGATAACTCTGAATAACAAGCGCAAAGCGGTTTTGATTGAGGGAACCAAGCAGATCGGAACAAAAACTTACAGCTATCTTATCGCTATAGCCACGAAGAAAAAGCACGTCTATGCACTTGAGGCCTGGGGGTCAAAGGAAGATTTTACTTTGCAGCGTAACAAGTTGTTAGATTGCGTCAAGACGATGCGGCTGAAGTGATTTGTTAGACTCAAAAGCCAGTCCCGGCGCGTCGGGATAGCTGATCAACGACATCACATATTATATGGGAATCTCAGTTAATACACTTGAACGAAAGGGCTAAGGATGAAAGTTATCAATATTGCCAGGATTTTTGCTCTGATGGTTTTAATTCAGTTGTGTGCGTACTCAATTGTCTGCTACGGGGCAGATGCGAAGGAGTCGATCGATAAGAAAGCATTGAAGGATATCATCGAGGCTGCGCAGAGTGGAGATGTTGACAAGGTCAAAGCGATGGTAACTGACAATCCGAAATTGGCTAATGCAAAAGGCCCTCATGGAATAACTGCACTTCACGCAGCAGTAAGGAAAGGACACAAGGAGATTGCTGAGTACCTTATATCTCAAGGTGCGGATGTTAACGCTAAACAGGCCGTTGTCGGACTTATGCCTCTTCATATCGCGGCCTTTAGGGATTATAGAGAGTTGGCAGAACTTCTTCTTGATTCCGGCGCCCAGGTGAACGGCGTAGAGATTACCGGTAAAACGCCACTTCACGGTGCGGCTCACCACGGTCGCAAAGAAATGGCCCAACTGCTCATCGCCAAAGGCGCAAATATAAATGCCTTAGATGATACGAACAAAACCGCAACGGATGATGCACTCGCGCAGGAACATACTGAGATTGTTGATTTGCTACTAAGCGAGGGTGGAAAGAGAGGCCCGTGGTCCGTAACCGCCGATAAAGCAGACAGTCCAGAGGACATTATAGAATTGGGGAAGAGGCTTTTCGGGAAACACGTTATTAGAACAACGGAGAGGAAGATCCCGGCACTGACTAATTCTGTATGCAAGGGATACAGGATTTACAATGTAACAATCAAAAATCCGATGTTTCCATGGGCCCAAGAGGAGACGTTCCCAATGGCAGTACGCAAAGGCAAGCGTGCTTTCAAATTATCGAATGCCGAGGAAGTGGCAGCTTTTCTCGGAGCCCTGGAGAAACCTGTGCTAAGTGAGCTTGAAGCTTTAGAAAGAACACTTGCTTTTGCCGAGTTGATTGGCAGAACTATTCACTCAAATGTGCCTAAGAGGAAGAGCCATATGAAGGAATACTCTGAAATAAAGGCTGAGGATTGGCCACTTGTTATCTCCAGGACTGATTCCGGATGGCTAATCTTCGTGACACTGGTCGTAAATCCCGATCAGGGAGTTGAAAGCTGTTGGCGATATGGCCTTGAAATTTCAAAAAAGAACGGAATGTCAGTTACATCCGAAAAACATGTCTATCAATATGCGGGACTTCTTTAGTGATAACAGGCTTATCGGCTAATAACGTATAGACGAGTTAATATCGTGCGGTACAAGTCCGTGATTAAAAGGATTTTGGATTTTCGGTTCGAATTCACTCCCAAAAATATTTTCGCATCGGCCTATAAAAACATTGGTGAGGTTTTGTGGTCCCTGATGCGCGGTGTTTACTCTAAAAATGCCTTGAAAATCAGGAGGAAATATGGTTAAATAATATTATTGGAATGGGGGTATGGATATTTCCAACCACTTGAAACGGAAGTTTCTTGTTGTATCAGCAAAGTAGTTTTTAGCGATGAACTTTTTATAAGTTTATTGGAAGGGGGAGTTATGAGAGCGAAGGGGTGGGTTCATTTCACGTTTTTTTTACTTGCGATATCACTGAATGCGCAGAGTGCGTCTGCGCTGCCGGCTGAAGTAACGCTGGAAGATCAACACATTGAAATTTTTAATATCGATGGCGGCACGGCAACAGTTGAAAGTACAGTCTATAGCTATGACTCAGGTGGGGGGTATTTATATACTTACCAGATTTCAAACGAATCGGCTTTAGGACTTAGCTTCTTTTCGGTTGGTATTGTACCGGGGTCCGACGCATTTAATTGCACTTTCGAAGGGACCGGTGTTGTAGATCCTGCGTATTGGGCGTCAGTCGGAGTTCCGGTTCAGAGCGTGGATGGATTATTTATCGATACTATTGATGACAACGGTTTGAGTTCGGCTGTTCTTTGGTTTGATAGCAGTTATGCTCCGCTTATGGGTAGTGCCGTACTGTTTGGTACGATGTCCGGTGTCGGTTATAGCACGACCGGAGATGTACTTGCGCCATCGACGGTACCCGAGCCGGTTAGTATTTTATTATTGGGTTTTGGCGGCGCGGTTTTGACACTGGGCCGAAGAAAAAGACATTTCGAAAGTGGTTCTGGGCAACTACCCTTAAGGGTAGTAAATGTCCGCGAATAAAACCGTAACTGGTTGTTTTACGTTAATTACTCGCGGATAAACGAGAAAATTCAAATGAAAACAGTATAAAAAGTTGAATGAGAAGGTTCCCGTGCGTAGCGGGTAATCTTAATTAAAACGGTGAAGGCAAAAAGAGCATTCAACAGTAAGCCCAGAACCACCGTAGTTGTGTGTAACAGTTAAGACATATCAGCATGGGCAAGCCCTTCGGCTTCGCTCAGGACAGGCAAGCTTACAGTCCCGACTTGTCGGGGTTGTCCATCCTATCTTTGCTTCGTCGATTATCTCTTTGCAGCGATGTTTTTTTGATTTTTTTTAAAAAGATGCGACTTTTTTGTGTTTTTGTGTGCTTAATATATTAGAGATAGTTGAAAGAGGGCAAACGCCCGGTTGAAAAGTTTATTACAAATAATGAAAAAGCCGAAAAATGCGGGTTTTTGGGGTTTTCTCGTGGCTGATGACGAAAGACAATTCGAGAATGAATTCGAGAACATGAATCTCGATAAGCTAAGCTCCGATTTGAAGGGGCTTTGTCAGCCTGCGGAGTCTGTTGGGCCTGAGGTTGATCGGCGTATAATGGATATGGCTAATCGGCGGTTGAGGCATCGACCTGTGCGTCAATGGCTCGGATGGGCAGCTACGGCAGCGGCGGCGGCGGTTATCATATTTGTCATATCGATCAACCTGCCTAAGAAATCCGCAACGCTTTCGCAAATGGGTAAACCAAAAAGGTTTTCGCTGATGGATAAGGCGGCACCTGAAATGAGAACTGCGAAAATAATTCCGGCGGATATCGACCGTAACGGTCAAGTTAATATTCTTGATGCATTCAAGCTCGCGCGTAGCCTGGAATCATCGCATGTTATGGAAAGTCAATGGGACATAAATGGTGACGGTCGGATAGATCACGTTGATGTCGATACCATCGCGATCGTGGCCGTTAGTCTTGATAAAGGAGCACGATTATGAAAACCATCGGAACCATAATCATATTTAGCATGTGCATAATTGTCTCGGTTTTTGCCGAGCAGCCCGGTTATTACCCGACTGAAACGGAGGCTTCTGTTCGCTTTGCTCCGGTGCATGTCTATATCGATTCGGGCAGGCACAGTCTCGGGGCCTTTCAGTTCGAGCTGCGGACAATCAGAGGCAACGTGAAGATCGTCGGGGTCGAAAACGGTGAGCACAAGGCTTACAAAGATGCTCCCTACTACGATCCGGCGGCTCTTGCGAACAATCGGATTAAAATCGCGGCGTTTAATACGTCCGGCGAATTACCATCGGGTAAAAGTCGCGTCGCTACTTTGCACTTGATGATAACCGGCAGTATCGAACCTCAATACAAGCTCGATTTAACGGTATCGGCAGATGGGGATGCAGAAGAAATACCCGCGGAAATCTCGTTCGAAAAAGGAGAATAAAAGATGAAGAAGACATTGATAACATCTATAGTACTGGCTTTTACGGTATCAATAATGATCGGCTATTTCGTTGGCTGCGGTTCGAATAAACCACAGGCATGCAAAGTTGATCCGAAGCAATCGTCTTCCTATGACACGGCAAAAGAGGTTGTGCCAGATCCGACAGCGCCAGCGCCTCCGATGCAAAAACCTGACGGGAGACATACCAAAGTAGTTGATAGTTTAGGTTTTGCGGAAATTGATGATAGTCGTGAGGTAACCGTAACTTCTCCACGGAGAGTCGAAGAGACGAACTATCCGCGGGAATGGAAAACACTCGGACCGTATGGAGGACCTGCATCTGATGATGAGAAAGAACCTGGTTTGGGTGGTGAAGTACAAATGATAGACACCCATACCCAATTCGCCAAACGTGACGACAGAAAGAGCGGCAGCAAGGTTAGCACATCTTTGGGTGTGAACGACAACAAAGGAGATTATGCCGGTAAGCGCCAAAGAACTGTGCGTATACAAGCGTTGACTGAGGACGACGTGAGCCGCGGCAAGGTGCCAGGCAGCCTGGGCGGACCTCTTACTTCTTCTAGAGGTAGATATAGATCCATAACAGCGAAGCCTGAGGGCGGCGTGCCGATATTGGGTAAATCCTTGAGAGGTTATCGACACGATAGTCGTCTTCATTATGCCTTTGATGGAGACGAAAAGGGTTTAGCTAAGGAGTTGGTTAACATTGATGCCGATGAGGTGTGGGTGATTGTTAAACCTAAGAAAAAGCCTGCGCCGGGAGTTGATTATGAAACGCCCGGTTGTGGCGCGATGCTGGCTAAGCTCCCTGGTGAGAAAAAGGAGATACCGCTTCCTTTGAAACATACCGATGTTAAGGGGCAGATCAGCGGGTATATCGCGGAGGTTACGGTTACCCAGCAGTTTCACAATCCTTACGATGAGAAGATCGAGGCGGTTTATGTTTTTCCTCTGCCTCAGGATGCGGCTATTAACGAATTTATTATGACTATCGGTGATCGCAAGATACGCGGAATCATTCGCGAGCGTCAGGAGGCCGAGAGAATTTATAAGCAGGCGCGCAGGCAGGGACATGTCGCGTCTCTGCTTACTCAGGAGCGGCCTAATATATTTACACAAAAAGTCGCCAATATCGAGCCGGGTAAAAAGATCGATGTCAATATAAAGTATTTTAATACGCTGGCCTATGTCGATGGCTGGTATGAGTTTGTATTTCCGATGGTTGTGGGTCCGCGATTCAATCCTGCTGGATCGACCGATGGGATCGGCGCGGTCGCCCGCGATAAAAGAGGTGCCTCCGGGCAGAAGACGGAAATACAGTATCTAAGGCCCAACGAGCGAAGCGGGCATGACATATCGCTGTCAGTCGATATCGACGCGGGCGTTGAGATTGAGAAAATAGTCTGCAACAGCCATGCGATCAAGAACAGTAAAGTCAATTCCCATAAACGTACTGTAAGGCTCAACCCGAACGACAGTATCCCGAATAAGGATTTTGTACTTCGCTACCAGGTTGCGGGTAAGAGAATTAAGTCGGCACTGGTGACACATCGTGACAAGCGCGGGGGATTCTTTACCTTGATGCTTTATCCGCCTGAGAACCTCAAGCACTTGAAACGGGCTCCAATGGAAATGATATTTGTGCTCGATTGTTCCGGCAGTATGAGCGGTGTCCCTATAGAGAAAGCCAAGGGTGCGCTTAAGCGTGCGCTTCGGAAACTCGAACCGGACGATACTTTCCAGGTGATTCGCTTTTCTAACGACGCTTCGCAATTGGGTTCCAGGCCCATACCAGCGACCAAAAAGAATATTGAGCGCGGCCTTGCCTATGTCGATTCACTGCACGGCAACGGCGGGACAATGATGATCGAAGGTATTAAAGCGGCGTTGGATTTCGAGCACGATGCGCGCCGATACCGGTTGGTCACGTTTATGACCGATGGTAAAATAGGCAACGAATCAGACATATTAGCCGCCGTTTACGAGAAATTAGGTGCAAGCCGAATCTTTAGCTTCGGTATTGGTTCGAGCGTTAACCGCTACCTGCTCGACCGCATGGCTAAATTGGGCAAGGGCGCGGTGGCGTATATCGGTCTTGAAGATAACAGTGCCGAGATCGTCGATTTGTATTACGATCGTATCAGCCATCCGGCGCTGACCAACGTGACTATCGACTGGGGTGACATGGAGGTCTCCGACGTTTATCCGCGCAGAATCCACGATCTTATCGCAGGCCGGCCTGTCATTGTCACCGGTCGATTCAGAGGCGACGGTAAGAACACGATTGTAGTCAAAGGCGGTCTTGAGGACTTGAGCCAGGAACTGAGGATTAAGGTCGATCTTAACGACACCTCGGCTCAGCATCCGGGTATCGCGAGCGTTTGGGCCCGCAAGCGGATTGAAGAAATGGTCAACCGGTCCAATTACGACAGCAATTCCGATCTTCCCGGCGAGATCAAACAGGTAGCCCTTGAGTATAGCCTTATGAGCGCCTATACTGCATTTGTGGCCGTGGATTCATCGAGAAAGACCGCCGGCGATCACGGCGTCTCGGTTGCCGTACCGGTACCGGTACCGGTACCCGAAGGCGTCCGCTATGATACAACCGTTGAGTAGTAGTGAGATATCAAATGGCAAATTTTCATAATTGCTTCTTCGCAGTGCTGTTGCTTGTATTTACAAATACAGCTATATGTACAGAGCCACTGAAAATCCAACTAATTGAGCCTTCAAACATCGTAGTTGGGGAGCGACCAAGACTACAAATCGAGATTACCAACACAATAAATAAGGCTATAGAGTTCGTTCCTCCTCTTGACGGCTCGTGGCATCATTGGCGATATCCCTATTTGTCACTCGAAATTCATGACGAAAACGGCAATGCCTGCCCCGTCACACTGTATGGCAGATGCGGCAATATGAATCCCATCGTCCCGGAGGATATTCACCGACTTGAACCACAGGCAAGCGAAACATTCTTCCTCGGCTGGCCGTTTAGAGAGTACTGCTTTGAAACACCTGGAAAATATAGTCTTACCCTTTCTTACGATCTGAGAGCCCCAGATACTAATGCCTGGAAGATTGCCGGGCGCATGTCAAAGGGGGAAAAGTCTAAAAAAGTCGCAAAACGCCTCAAACGCATTACAAAAACGCTCCTGACAACTCCGCCACTTACTGTAACTGTTCATCCGGTTACACCGAACATGCTTGAAAAAATGATAGTCGAATACTTTCAACGTAGAGACGGTACGGTTTTTGATTTTGTGGGAAATGATCTTGATCAAGGGCTTTGGAAAGTAAATGATATCCGACAGGCACATAGTTATATCAGTTGCAAACTTCAATTTACGCAAAATTATCAGCCACCGCCCAGACCACAATTCATTAGACACGGCCACTGGCTCCAGGAGGGACTATACTTATTCGATCAATATAATGGAAAGGTTGCACGCGAGAGTCTCTATGCTCTTGGCCAAGAAACAAAAGCGTCGAAGTTCAAACTTTATCTGCCTAATAATGCATATATAGTTGCCGGAAAGCATGATATCTCAAAAGGTCTTGGTTTCTGGCTACCCGATGTCACCGAGGAGGATGGAAGGCTTCTAATGGATTATCTCAATCAGACTAAGCCGGACGAACAACTCAAACATAAGGCCGAAGATATCGTCGGTAAATGCCAGGTTATATTTCTGCGATACAAGAACAACGTAGCGATTAAAACTTATTTTGATACAGAGAGCATGTATGAACTGCCGGGGAAACTCATAGCAACAGTACCTTTTTCCGAACCGATGTCTTTTTGCTATAATATCGGTCAAGCCCTTTATCCTGGCATCTTCATTACCTTTAGAAGATCTGAACAAATGCCAAAGGAACCAGCCGCCTGGTTGGCAAACATGAAGATACCGGTAAATTCCGGTTACAAAATCGATACCGTGAAATGTGTCTATGCATCTACAAAAGATACAAGGAATAAAACACTTGAGAAATGTAACAATGTGATTGACAAAATGGCTACGCAGATTGAGAGCAGCGTTCTTAAATATAAAAATCTAAAATGGAAAGACAAAATCAAAACAATAGGTTCAATTCCGGACAATAAAAAACAATTAGAACCCCCGCGTATTTTATACGAATTCAGATTTATACGTGTAATTCCTGAAGAACAAGGCTCTGAACAAAGAGAGATAGAACACCATTGCAAAGTCGAGCTATGGTTTAAGAACGAAACAGGTGGGATGTACTATCGAGCCTGTTCGAGGAAAACGTATCGAATGCAAGGCCTGACAGTTTGTTGGCGTATTAGTTCAACAGACGCAGAGTTTGAACGGGAAATATCACGGATTATAGCTAAATCACTTGAACCTCTCGATGAATACGAGGAAACATTATCAATTGATTTAAAAGGATTCGCCGGCGATCACAGCGTCTCGGTTGCGGTTCCGGTGCCTGTACCCGACGGCGTCCGGTATAAAACAACCGTCCAGGATAGATGATTTCCCTATGGGGCAAGCATAGTTCGGAAGTGAGTCGGTGAAGAATAGATGGCTATTGCATTTGCGGTGTTATGCCTTTTCGATGTCGGCGGCGACTCGTAATACCTTTCGGGGGGGTAGGTGCATTGCGGCGTCGAAGGTGTCCTCGGCGGCTTCCTTTATCGCTTCGCCTATTGTCGGATGAGCGAAGACCATTTCGGCCAGTTGCTTTGTGTCGGCCTTGGAACCGATCATGGCTGTTGCCGACTCGATGACCTCGGTTGCGTTATGGCCTAAGATGTGGACGCCGAGCAGGGAATTGTCCTGTCGGTGACGAATGACCTTAGCAAAACCAACTGTTTCGCCGACAGCCATAGCTTTTCCGAGATAGCCGATTGGGAACTGGCCTGCTTTTATTGGTATTTTTTTCTCCTGGGCCTGCTTGGTAGTCATGCCGACAGAGGCAATTTCCGGGAATGTATAGACTACATTAGGGACGGGTAAAATAAAATCCTTCTCGGCGCCAAGGGCATTTTCGACAGCTATGACGCCCTGGGCACTTGCCGCGTGTGCCAGCAGACATCTGCCGTTGGCGTCACCGATGCAGAAATATCCTTTAAGCTTTGTCTGCATCCTGTCGTTGACGCGAAGAAATCCCCGATCGGTTTCCAGCCCAACGCTTTCAAGACCGATATCGTCGGTATTTGGTTTTCGCCCGACGGCAATGAGTGCCTTGTCGAACTTTAGAGTTTCACCCGATGAAAGAACGGCTTTGATGGAACCATCCGTTGTTGTCATATCATCGAGTTTTGTATTTGTCCGAACGTCGATGCCGCGTTTGGTAAAGATATCGGTAAGTGCATTAGCTAATTGCGTTTCCATTTCGGGCAGCAGGGTCGGCATGATCTCGACTATAGTTACGTTAACGCCGTATTCGCGCATCATGCACGCAAACTCACAGCCGATTACCCCCCCGCCGACAATCAATAGACGCTTGGGAAGCTCATTCCAGTGCAGTGCCTCGTCGCTGGTTGATACCAAATTCGGATCTCTCGGCCAGCCGCTGATACGAGCTGGCACCGAACCGGTTGCCACTATAGTGGTATCGGCGGTAATATATTCGACGGGGCCTTGTGGTGTTGTAACTTTTATTTTTCCTTGGCCGTCAAGTGCTGCGGTACCCGAAAGAAGAGTTACCTTTCTCGATCTAAATAGGCCCTTTACTCCGCCGCGAAGTGTTTTTATTACCTTGTCCTTGCGTGTCTGTATGCCAGGCCAGTCGAAACTTATGTCACCTTCTACTGTAACGCCCATCGATTCGGCATTGTTGATTTTGTGAATCAGTTCAGCCGAGGCGAGCAGTGCTTTCGATGGGATGCAGCCATAATTAAGGCATGTTCCGCCCAGATGGTGCTTTTCTATTACGGCGACATTCGCACCGAGTGTAGCGGCTTTTAGTGCGGCGATGTATCCGCCCGGACCTGAGCCTATGATTGCAATGTTGAAATGCTGATTCATCAATTGATCCTTATCCTGTGATCTGCTTTGGATTCTCAAGCAGTTGTTTTACGGTATCGAGAAACTTTGCGGCCATGACGCCGTCGATAACCCGATGGTCAACGCTCAGGCTGATTGTCATGACCTTGGCCGGGAGCACTTGTCCTTTATCGATCCTGACGTCATCGCGTATTGAGCCGACGGCTAAAATCGCGGATTCCGGCGGATTGATTATTGCCGAGAACTCCTCGACGCCAAACATGCCGAGGTTGGTGACAGTGAAGACTCCGCGGCCTGCGGCTTCTACTTTTCCGGCTCTTGCGGTTTCGATTATCTGACGACTTTTGCCTGCCAACTGTTCGAAATTCATTTTGTCGGCATCGATAAGTACGGGAACGACCAGACCGTCATCGGTTCCGACCGCAATACCGATATTGACAGCAGTTAATTCCACGATTCTGTCGGGCTCGAATCGGCTTCGGAAAGTCGCCCACTGTCGAACGGCTCTTGCACAGGCGGCTACGACAAAATCGTTTAGTGAACATTTAAAGCTTTCTTTTGTCTGCTGATAAAGCTCAAACAGCCGGTCAGCTTCGATGGTTGTCTTTGCGTAGAAATGGGGGATGTTCTGCTTAGAGTACATTAGAGTTCGTGCGATGGCTTTTCGCATTTTGCTCAAACCCTGCGGTTGAGCTTGGGGCTTGGCGGCGAGTACATCATCGGAGGTAATGCGACCGCCCGGTCCGGAGCCTGGTGCTATATTCGTCAAGCTGATTCGGCGTTCAGTTGCGAGTTTGCGGGCGGCGGGTGTAGCCTTGACGCGACCGCTATCTGATGTCACCGATGCTGGTATCTCTTTTGCTAAAGTCTCCTGCTTTGCCGTTGGCTGTTTTGCAGTTTCAACTTCCGGTGTAGCCGATTGAGTCGCGAGGTATGCATCGACATCGCTGTCGTTATCGGCGAGGTATGCAAGGGGTGTTTTGATATCGACGGTCCGGCCCTGTTCGACGACAATTCTTGCGAGCCTGCCTGAATCGATTGCTTCGACGTCCATCGTGGCCTTGTCGGTTTCAATTTCCATGATGACCTGGCCGACTTCGATTTGTTCGCCGGGTTTGACTTTCCATTCCAGAATCGTTCCCTCTTCCATGCTCTGTCCGGCTTGTGGCATTAGAATCGGGACGACATTACCAAGCGGTTTTGCGATAGAAACATCTTCGGATTTGGGCATGTTTTTTTTCTCCTTTTTATTATCGACCTTGCCCGTTTCCGGCAAGTCGCTAATATCCTCATCGTCATCGCCAATCATTGCCAGGGGCATGGCGATTTCGGCAAGCGATCCTTCTGGTGCAAGAATTTTGTGCAGGCGGCCTGGAATTGATGTCTCGATTTGAATTAGGGCCTGGGGCGTTTCCACTTCCAGCAGAATATCGCCCTTTTGAAGCTTATCGCCCTGCGATTTAAGCCATCGACCAATAATTGCTCCTTGAGGGGTGTTTTGAGGTATCTTTAGTATGTACATTCGGAAAAATCCTAAGGACAAAGCAATAAAACTTACTTGCTATTCGCGTGGACCCAAAGGTCCACCCTACCGATTGTCTTAAATATTGTTAGTGAGAATATTTCAAAATGCCCCATAAAGCAAGCACAATCGCCAGCGTCATGGTTGCTTTTGGCGGCGTTTTCTGCTCTAATCTTTGTTTAATCACCTTTTTTGAATACAGGAGCAGTAGTAATGCCAAAATCACAGATGATAAACCCCGATCAGGTTCGCAAGAGCGGTTTTATCGAGTTCAAACCGATACCGATCAATCAGTATAAAAAGACTGTAAAGGATGAACTTGAGCGATACGAGGGATCGGATATGATTCGCATCCAGCGCGATATGATGATTATCCGCGAGTTCGAGACGATGCTCAACGAGATCAAACTTCGTAGTTCGTACGAGGGTATCGAATATTCACATAAAGGCCCTGCGCATCTTTCACTCGGCCAGGAGGCCGCAGCGGTTGGCCAGGCATATCATTTGGGCATCGACGATCATATCTACGGCAGCCATCGAAGTCACGGTGAGATCCTTGCCAAGGGACTTTCGGCTATCGAGAAACTCGACGACGAAACGTTGATGAGCATAATGACCGATTATTTCGACGGCCAGTGCCTGGGTATTGTCCAAAAGGACGCTAAAGGAAGTGTTAAGGATTTAGCCATAGATTTTCTGCTTTATGGAACCTTAGCTGAGATCTTCGGTAGAGAGGCCGGATTCAATAAGGGTATGGGCGGTTCGATGCATGCGTTTTTTACGCCGTTTGGAATTTATCCGAACAATGCTATCGTCGGTGGTTCCGGTGACATATCCGTCGGTGCGGCGCTGTTCAAAAAGGTGAATCGCAAAAAAGGAATCGTGATCGGCAATATTGGCGATGCGGCATCTTCGTGCGGACCGGTGTGGGAGGGGCTTTGTCTTGCGACGATGGACCAGTACAAAAAACTTTGGGAAGAGCCCTACCGGGGCGGTCTTCCTTTGATAATGAATTTCTATAACAACTTTTATGGTATGGGCGGTCAGCCTTGCGGTGAAACGATGGGATTTGAGATATTGGCACGTCTCGGAGCAGCTCTTAATGTCGAGCAGATGCATGCCGAGCGAGTCGATGGGTACAACCCACTTGCCGTGGCTGACGCGATTCTTAGAAAGCGTGAAATTATCGAACGAGGTGACGGCCCGGTTCTGCTTGATACTATCACATATCGTTACAGCGGGCACTCGCCATCGGACCAGAGCAGCTATCGTGAAAAGTCCGAGATCGAGGCATGGAAAGAACATGATCCTATCGTGCACTTCGCGGGTGAGCTTATCGCGGCCGGTCTCTGTCAGCAGAGCCGGATCGATGAACTTGAGCAGCAAATCGGCGGAATGATTCTCAAAGCGTACAAAAAAGCAGTTGACCTTTCGGTGTCACCGCGGGCCGACTTGATGAAAAAACAGTGCCTGCTGGAATCTACTATGTTTTCCAACGACAAGATTGAGTCGATGGAACCCGACAGAAAACCTGAAACACTTATTGATATAGAAGAGAACCCACGTCTAAAGGCCCTTGCTAATCGCAGTCGCTCAGGCTTCGATGAAAACGGCGAGCGTCTGAGGGACTCGCGGTGCATTGGTATTCGTGACGCCCTGTTCGAGGCGATTATCGATCGGTTCTACGTCGATCCGACATTGATTGCTTATGGCGAGGAAAACCGCGACTGGGGCGGCGCGTTCGCAGTCTATCGCGGGCTGACCGAGGCATTAGGTTATCACAGACTCTTTAACGCTCCGATCTCCGAAGGCGCAATCGCGGGATCGGCAGTAGGTTATGCACTCGAGGGAGGCCGGGCACTTGTCGAGTTGATGTATTGCGATTTTCTGGGCCGGGCTGGTGATGAAGTTTTCAATCAGCTCTCGAAGTGGCAGGCGATGAGTGGCGGACTTTTGAAGATGCCGGTGGTGCTGCGGGTTTCAGTCGGCAGTAAATACGGCGCCCAGCACAGCCAGGACTGGACGAGTATGTGCGCACACATACCGGGTCTTAAGGTGGTCTTTCCAGCAACACCTTACGATGCCAAAGGACTAATGTACAGTGCTCTGACAGGGACAGATCCAGTTGTGTTCTTCGAGAGCCAGCGTCTTTACGGCCAACCGGAAATATTTGTTCCCGGCGGTGTCCCTTCCGGGCAATACGAAGTTGCGTTCGGTGAACCGGCTATCCGCAAGGAAGGTAAAGACCTGACGATCCTGACCATCGGAGCGACTTTGTACCGTGCCATTGAAGCGGCAAAGGAACTCGAAGCCAAATACGGGATAAGCTGTGAGATAATTGACGCGCGAAGTATTGTTCCGTTCAACTATGAGAAAGTACTCGATTCAGTTAAGAAAACGCACAAGATTCTACTGACCTCGGACGCATGTGAGCGTGGAAGCTGCCTGCAAACGATGGCGGCTAAAATAACGCGGTTTGCGTTCGACGAACTCGACGCCCCGCCGGTAGTACTCGGCGCCCGCAACTGGATTACACCGCCCGATGAAGTCGAAGACGCTTTCTTCCCATATCCCAACGACATTATCGACGCCGTCCACGAAAACATAATACCGCTTAAAGGCTACACGGTAAAACGTGACTGCTCGACAGCAGACCAAATCCGCAGAAGCGCCGAAGGTATCTGATAAGGCTGCGGGAGTATGGGTGCAGATTAAAGTATGTGTTTAATGGCTTACAGTCGTGAATTTCTTTTTGTCGTCTTTACATATGATTTGGGTTGCGTTTCTGCCTGACATTATTGCAGCCGATAGTCCGCCTCCGGGTTCGACCCATTGTCCGGCCATGTAAAAATTTTCGAGACCTGGCAGGACTTTTTCCATATTTTTTAACCCTATATCGGGTGTGAGGATCCAGCCTTCGAAGCTGCCCTTCCAGTTATTCGTATATCGTGTCACGGTGGCTGGTGTGGAAACGTCAATCATGTCAATATTTGATCTTATGTCACCGAACCTTTTGTCGAGCATTTCAATTGCTTCTTTTGCAATACGGTCTTTTTGTGAGTTGTATTGCTGGGGATCGTCACGTCTCAATTTCTCCCAATAGCTGTAATTTTCTGTGGGAAACATCATGGTCAGCAGTGTCGAACCATCCGGCGATAACGTGCGGTCAAAATTGAATATCCTGACGCCGATATGATCGTATTGCTTGTCCGGATCGATATTTATTGGCTTTTCTACGGGGAAAATCAGCATGTGAGGTTCCGATTCGAACGTCCTTTTAACACCGAGCGAGACCTGTACATAAGAGGGGAAAGTCTGGTAGTTATCGTAATAATTTCTTATCTTGTCACTTATATACTTTCCATCCAGCATTTCAAAAATCGTATAATGCCCGTCTGCCGCCGAAACAATAATATCGGCGTTGTGAGTCTGTCCGTTTTCCAGCAGTATCGCTTTTGCCGAGCCTTTTTCAGTAACGATTTTATTGACTTTCGATTTGTAGTTGATAATACCTCCCAAATCCAAATATCTCTTTTCTATCAGGCGGGCAAATTCCAACGATCCGCCAACGGGGTACCCCGCAGATTTTTTTTGCATCCAGACAAGCGTAAAGACTGAAAAAAAGGCTATCATTTTTGGGGTAAACATAGATTCAAATGTCTTTTTGAGTAACGGATTCTTGCATTTATCGGCAAATTCGCCGCCTGACATACCCGCCCATTTCCTAAAAGCTCCAAAGTAAGGAATGAGTCTGAATATCATCTTAGCCGCATCGAGCAAATTGAAGAGTTGCGGGGCTTTGTCTATGGGTATCTTAAATTTCGCAAACTTCCTGACTGCGCGGGTAAAATCAGTAATAAGTTTTTTATCTTCGGGAGCGGCTTGTAACATTTCTTTCTCTAATCGATCTACATCGGTAAATACTCTTATCATCCGGCCGTCTTTATCTTCGACTCTTATGAATTCTTCGTGGTCGATAAATTGCAGACTCTCCATATCTATTAATTCGTTCCAGAGATTATAAAAGTCATCCGAGGGGCTTGACCCTACGAGCCAATGGATACAGCCTTCAATGGTGTAGCCTTTTCTATTCCACGCGGTACAAAGTCCCCCGGGAAGATTATGTAGTTCATAGATTTGCGTTTGATAACCGTTCATCTGCAAATAGCACCCGGCAGACAATCCGGCAATCCCGGCCCCGATAATATTGACGCTGGTTCTCATGTTTTTATCCCTAAAACTAATAACTTTGCTCATGGAAATACCAATTTTGGCCATCTGTGGCAAGTGAAATTGTATGATATGAGCCGGCATTTAGGGCATGATTGATAAATATTGGCTTATTATGATAATAATCGTAGCCAGGATTGCTTTTTGACGATATAATAGAGCAGTTGTAGTGAATTGAAACTTAATACCAGGCAGACAGGAGAATTTGTTTAGGAGAAGTTATGTTTCGATTAAAGAGTATTCCATTGACGGCTTTACTTTTGGTATTATTTTGTTCGTCAGAACTCTTTGCCAAAGACACCGCCACAGAAAAGCAGGAAATAAAAACTACAGCTAATTCTGAAACAAATCCCAAGAAAAAAGATGTTATAGGCAGTGTCTTTAATGGAATTGGCAATTTACTTGGCACAACTGTAAACGGGCTTGGCCGGGCCATTGACGACACTGCGAACGGTCTTGGCAAGGCCATCGATAAGACAGCCAAAGATATTGGCAAGGGCCTCAATGAAACAGGAAAAGGTCTTGGTGAGTTTCTTGAAGAAACCGGAGAAGTTGCCTTAGAGGTTGCCGTGGTAGCTCTGGAGGTAGCTATCGTCGCGGGTGTGATTTACCTTGATATCGCAGCTAACGATTTTACTTATCACCATGGGTATCATGGCCGTTATCACCATAGGCATCACCTTGAGTGTGATCACAAGGGTCACTGATATTCTTTATCACAGATCAACCCGAACCGACCGCATCGAGCATTCAGTTTTTGGAAGATGCCGACACACAAACCACTTATGAAACTATCCCCGGTGCGACTCGAACGCACAACCTCTGGCTTCGGAGGCCAGCACTCTATCCAATTGAGCTACGGGGACAAAAACCTCACAGTTGATATTATTATATGTGTTTCTACCTTATATTCAAGATTGAATTTCGTAATTGCCGGTTCCGGGTTTGATCCTCGGTTTTTAGCTTAGGCCAATCAACTGGATCATTGCTCCTGCGGTTCCCAGACCTGATTAAAGGGGGCATCGACTTGTTTGGAACCAATAATCAGACCGAACACTTTTCGCTTTCGATTGATGCGATAGACTATACCGTTGCGTTTGAATAAAATTGCAAAGACACTGTCGCCCTTTCGGACATTAGCAGTAAATTTGGCTTGGCGAACGCCCAGTGGAGTACTCTGGGCAGCCTGGGTAATCCGATCATTAAGCTGCACGGCATGATCGCTCCATGGCTTGGGGGAATTTTGCATTTGGCTCATGAAATCACCGACAACATCCCGCACCTGGCTCATTGATTTTTCGATTTCCCGGTTGGCCTGGTGAGTGATCATCTTACGTTGATGTTCGATCTCATCGAGTTCCTTCGCAGCCTGGGCTCGCAATTGTTCGGCCTGGTCAAGTTTTTCCTGCGCAAGCGAACGTTTAAGCTCGGCATCTTCACGCGTCGCCTGGACCTGATTGATCAGTTGGCTGCTCCCGTCGTCTTCGCGATCGATCAGTGAATGTGCCTGATTGATCATGGACTTTGGCATACCGAGCCGCTCGGCTATAGCAAGAGCGTTACTGCTGCCGGGAGTCCCTATTGTCACCTTGTAAAGAGGTTCAAGAGTCTGCATATCGAACTGCACGGATGCGTTTTCAACCCGGGCCGTAGTATATGCATAGCTTTTTAGTCGGCCCAGGTGAGTTGTCGCTATTACTTTACTTCCCCTGGCCAGTAGTTTATCAAGTATAGATGTGGCCAGCACTGCGCCTTCGACAGGATCGGTTCCGGCGCCGAGTTCATCAAGCAAAACGAGTGTCTTATCATTGGTTCGTCTGAGTATTCCGACTATCCGGCTTATATGTGCCGAGAAAGTGCTAAGGCTCTGCTCGATACTCTGCTCGTCACCGATATCCGCGAAGACCTGACGAAAAGCCGGGATTCGACTGTCCGGATGCGCGGGGATATGTAATCCGCTCTGAGCCATAAGTGCCAACAGCCCGATGGTCTTTAGCATTAGTGTTTTGCCGCCGGTATTCGGACCGGTAACCAACAGTAAATCAAAATCATCACCAAGCCGCACATCTATGGGTACAACTTCCTTCATCGCGTCACTGAGGTCACACGCTTTTTTAGTACTCACACAATAGAGCAGCAATGGATGACGAGCCTGGCGAAGAAAAAGATCCATCTGATCGCTGATCTCGGGAGATGACATTTCATAAACAACGCTGAATCTTGCCTTGGCAAATGTCATGTCAAATAATGACAGTGTTCTGAGACTGGCGATGATATCCTTCCTGCGTTCCAGGATACTGTGTGTTATCTGCCATAGGATCCTGCTGACTTCTTTTTGCCCGGCATAGCGGGCTTCTTCGAGTTCGTTGCTCAGTTCCACAAGCTGCTCGGGCTCGACAAAAAGCGTAGCGCCTGTATTTGAACGGTCAAGGACAATGCCCTTTAATTTTTGGCGATACCTGGTCTTGATAGCCACAACTACGCGGCCGTGCCGCATCAGCATCTTCTCGTTTTCAATCGCGTTTCTCAGTTCAGGAGCTGACACAATCGACTTGAACCGACGACCGATGTCACGTGTGAGTTGGCGGATTTGCTTTCGAATTTCATTTAATTTTTCGGAAGCACTGTCGCGAATATTCTTTTCGTCTTCCACACAACGGCTTATCTCGGAAACGATTGAGCTAAAATCCTCAAGCCTTTGGGCCATCAACTGCAAATGCACAGCTTGCTCGTCAGGCAGATTATTGAGGAATTTCTTTATCCTTGCGCTTGCTGCCAAAGTATCGGAAATATTGAGCAGCTCACCGGGCTCGAACACGGTCCTGCCGCGACCGCAATTTTCGATCAGCGGCTCTATGTCCCGCAGACCGGCCAACGGTATTGCAATTTGCTTTTCAAGAAGAATTTTCAATTCGTTAGTCTCGGCTTGGCGATTGACAATCCAATCACAGTCCAGCGACGGATATAGTTCGGCGGCGGCCTTTTCGCCCAATGAACTGGCGGCAAATGAGGCAAGTATTCGCCGTACCTGATCGAACTCAAGAACCTGCAGTGAATGCTCGTCAATTTGTTTTCGTGCCATAAAATAAACTCCCGAAAAACAACTCTAAACAGCATACACGATTTCGATCTGTTTTTTAACGCTAAAATTTTACATAGCTTTTACAAAGATGAGAATTACTTGTCAACACACTCGGTCCATGATAGACTTTTTCAAAATCGTTAGTGGCCAAATTCATATTTTTGCTATTGTTACTGATGAAATAGTTTAAAATGAAGTTGGAAAGCTTGAGTTTTCGAGACAGATTCGATATTCTATTAAAAAAATCAATGGTAAATTGCAGGTTTAATAATTTCATCAGATGAAAACACAGAAACCAGTTCCGGTTGTAATTCGCATGCATCTCAAGGACCATCGTTACAATGGCGAGGATCTGATTAGCTTGTCAACGATGATGCTCCAGGAAGGGCTCATCTTATCTGAACCAAGGGAACTTCGTCGCGATCCCAAGAACCCTGAAATACTAGAGCTCACATGTACTTTTGTGGATCAATATGCCGCACGAAAGTGGCGCACATTTCCGAAGGTGCGCAAGTACTTTTTGCCGAAATTCAAGAAGCACTTGCAGGGAAGCCCCAAGATCGTTCGTTACCGAGATGTTATCTACGAATGCGAGAAGCAACGAGTATGTGCATGTAAGGATTGGCCATCGTTCCTTTTGTCGCCGGATCCTTTTGGGCATTTCAGTTCTATGACATGTGGGGAGTGCTTATGCCCGATTCCCCCATACAAGATTCCCGAGGATATTGGCCTAACAAGCTGGGAGAGCGTATATAAACATGTATATCTTATTTGGCTCAATAGCGGTTTATTAGAATCCTGGGCTGAGTTGCAGCTCCAAGATTACAAGAGTGATTTGAATCGCGAAGCGAGAAGAATTATTGGTCGTTTACACAAGTTCAGGCCTGTTCCTGCGTACTACGAGATACACGCAGAGGAGTACTCACTTGACATGCCATGCCCTAATTGTGGACGCAAGGGGCGATTATCACCTTGGGCAAAGCCTGCCAGGGTGTGCGGTACATGCAAACTTGCTTTCGGTTACTGATCAGAAGTATCCTTTACTTATAACAAATTCCTGAACACAGACGTGGTATTGTGAACCGCCGGGCCACTGATAAATTATGAAGTCGAAGCATTAATCTCTGAGAATTGATAGAATACGCAGATACAGCTTTATTCATCTTTAAGGGGATATGCTCTTAAGGGTATTTAAAGGAGAATGATATGTTTGTTGTACATGTATTTGTCCAGGTAAAAGCCGATTGTATCGAGGCATTCAAAGAAGCGACGTTAGAGAACGCCCATGAGAGTATCCGGGAAGCCGGTATAGCGAGATTTGACATTGTTCAGCAACTGGACGATCCGAGTCGGTTTATTATGGTTGAAGCCTATCGCACTCCGGACGATCCGGCAAGACACAAGGAAACGCCGCACTATCAGAAATGGCGTGATAGCGTCGCCGATATGATGGCAGAGCCGCGTCATAGTTTAAAGCATTCCAATCTTTTTCCCGCCGATGAAGGTTGGGGATAATTCGCGATTTATTGATTTGACAGGAGATAAAATGAGATTTGAATTTGCGACCGCAACGAGAATAATTTTCGGGTCAGGATCAATCAAAGAGATCGGACCGCAAGCCGCCGAGATTGGCAAAACCGCCTTTGTATTGACCGACAGCAATACTAATTGTGCCAAGCCCGTACTCAATGAGCTTGAGGCAAATAATATAAAGAGTGTTACTTTCGCTGTCTCCGGCGAACCAACAACAACGCTCATTACCCAAGCGGTCGAAGCTGCAAGAACTACCGCCGCTGATATGGTAATCGGCGTAGGCGGCGGAAGTGTGCTCGATTCCGGCAAAGCCGTCGCCGCAATGCTCACCAACAAGGGCCAACTCATGGATTACCTCGAGGTCATCGGCAAAGGACAACCCCTGACCGAGCGGCCAGTTCCGTATATTGCAATTCCGACAACCGCCGGAACAGGAGCAGAAGTCACACGAAACTCGGTAATTGCTTCGCCCGAGCACAAGGTCAAGGTAAGTATGCGAAGTCCGCTCATGCTGCCCTACCTGGCCCTGATCGATCCTGAACTGACCTACTCGATGCCGCCTTCGGTGACAGCCAGTACCGGCCTT
>SDBT01004199.1_pt1 | contig 24545 bp, 18 predicted proteins | sample 2277101 | NCBI WGS metagenome assembly SDBT01 (sample SAMN10404973, study PRJNA504765) | marine sediment metagenome | isolation source: marine sediment core GS10_PC15, 103 cmbsf | place: Arctic Ocean: Southern Knipovich Ridge | collected 2010 | reverse complement strand
CTACATATCACACTGACTTTCGATAGAGAAAACTCTGCCTCCAGGTATATATATGGAGTTTTAGTGCTTCGATATACTGCTCTGGTTATCGCCCCTTCGCCTTCGGTCATGCGATAGTCCTTGCTAATGATATTGAGTGAACCGAAGGCATCCACTATTCCCAGGTTGGCAATATCAATCAGTCCTTCCCCGCTAACCGGAGGCTCTACCTCAAGGGTGGGTTGCTCGGGCTGTGGCTGCATCGTGCAGGTAATCTGGCGCGAGACGATGCTGGCAACACCGTACACGTTGACCACCAGAAAATCAATTGCGCAGGGGCCATAGATCAGGTCAATGCTTCCCTCGGCTAGACTATTCTTGATGGGGAGTTCCTGCCAGGCACCCTGGTTAACGCGAACACCTGCAATGACCGCATCTTCAGGCACTTCAATTTTAACTATCGTCTGCCGAGCGTCGACAGATGCACCCGGGGAGGGCAATACGATTTCCACCCTGGGCTTATCCGCCTCAACGGCTACGCTCAGTTCCTGCTCCACCTGGTTGCCGCCACTGTCGGTGGCTCGAAGCGTGAGCATGTGCCGCCCCGGCTGAAGCAGTCCACCTGCAGCGTAGGTATCCACGTCGCTCAAAGCAAGCATCTGCCAGAGTCCATTCTCGATTTTGACCTCAACCTTAGCGATTGCGCTGTCGTCCGTGGCTTCGGCTCTTACCTCGAAGACCGGACCTTCCAGGATCGCTCCGTTAAGAGGAATTAACACCTTCAGCGTCGGCTTGGCGTCGTCGCCCGCAACCGTGAACGACACCATCGCCTCGTTGTTGACGCGGTCCGACTCGTTAATCAGGTGATCGGGATCAACAACGACCTTGAGTGTGTGCTTGCCGGCCGCCACCTCCCAGGGAAGACGCAGTACCAGTTTATCGCTAAGAGGCGCATCCTCGATAACCATGCGAAACAGTTCAGTGCCGGGTTGACCGGGGGTGGCGCGTACCAGGGCCACGGTAACGGCATCACCTTGGGTTGCACCAAGGTTGCGCAGTGGAACCGTCACAAACACCTTATCTCCCTTCTTGAGCTCTTCCGGGCCTTCAATCCGCACTTCCGCAGACGAGACACTGTAATCAGGCCCTTGCATCGACAATCCTTCGCTCTCCCGCGCCCGACGCTCGGCCTCCTCGCCGGAGGTGGCCACTACCCAGACCCGAGTGGCGGTTAAGCGCAACTTAATGCGGAAATCAGTGTTGACAACATAGTGCCCACCGCGCAAGTGACGCGATTTTATTTCGATCCGGTTGTTGACCGGCCTGCCATCCGGGCCAAAGTTGATTACCGTCGGTGGCAGACGGAATCGGTAGTTGCCCTCCGGGATTATGTCGCGCAGTTTGCCAACCATCACCCCGTTCATCACGATGTCTATGTCGTGTTTCTCGTACTGGTCGCGCGCCCAGGGCAGAAAAAAGCCCATTTCCAGCCAGGCCTCGACGATGTTAGTCTGCTTCCAACCGTCTTCAGTCTTGAAGGCTGAATAATCGAAGAGACCGTCCGAGCCAATATCGGCGTGGACGAAGTCAATCTGAGCATCGCCATCGGTATCCTTGCCGATCCAGAGAATATCGCTGTCCTCCTCTTCCATATGCCATTGGTCGGGCCGGCCGTCGCCGTCAACATCTTGTGGACCCTGCTTGTGGGACCAGTCAAGCAGCGAAGCATCGAGCAGGGCACCAGCCTCAGTGCGAGCGATGAGAATATCCTTTTCAGGCGTCTCTCCGGCAAGGGGATCGACCCCAGGGATCAGGTGCACCTGGAATAAACTCTCTCCGGGCTTGAGCGAGATTGTCACCGGCGTCGATACTTCCGTAGCCAGTGCCCTGGCCGTCACGCTTGTCTCAAGCGACTGAAATCCCTGATAAAGCCTGGGACGAACTATGACCTCCAGGCTACGTCCAGCGACAAATAGACCGTGGCTGATAGCCGGGGAAATAAAAAGATCGGGACTGCTGCTGTTGAGCTGAAGATCTGTCAGCGTGTCTCCCTTATTGTGAAGAATAAATTGTTGGCCGAGCTCGTCTTTCACCGGACCGACCAGCTCCCACTCCAGATTTACCACCGGCAGCTTAACCTTGACCTCAACCTCAACCTCGTCGCCATAACTCCCCTCAGAGGTGATGCGAACCGGGAACTTGTGCACTTCCTTGACGACGTCCTGGGCAGACATGACCAGCAGGAACTCACGTTCCTCACCCGGGCCTAGCGAAAATGGTACCCCTTCCGATCCTTCACCCACGAAGCCTACTAATAGCCGACTATCCGCTTCGGGCTTGCCGCATGTCAAGAGGAGATTCATCGATTCCTCGGCATGGTTGCGCACCGAGATAGCCAGACGCTGGTCATAATCACGTTCGATGTTGGCGCCGTAACGTGAGCGACCGAAGGCCAGACCTTTAACCCGGGTGACCTTTCTGATTGGACCCGGGTCTTTGGCACCTAACGGTTGAAACTCGAAGGTCTGACCGGCTTCCAGGTCACGCAGCAGAGCAACGCGATTACGTCCAGACTCACCCACTACTTCTTTCCAATCCGTCTCTCCCTCGAGACGGTAACGCACCTTGGCTGGACCGAACGACGTACCCCGCCAACTCACACGGACACTGTCGCCAGAAAGCACTGCACCATTCTCGGGCATCAACCCAAAGTATTCCGATAAGGAAACTCTTCGCTGCACCGTTTTTTGATTTCCTTTGGCATCCACGGCCGTGACCGACAAAACATGCTCTCCTGCGCCAAGACTGTTCCAGGGCACCGAGAATTGATAGGGCTGGGAATAGCTGGTTTCGACGCTTTTGCCATCTATTGCCATGGACACCCTGGCAATACGGGCACCAGCATAACTGAGCGCCTGGATTCGACAGGGAATGTCACGTTCAACGGTTTGGCCCTGGGCCGGCTCATGGATAACAAGGCGTATGCCTTTGCGTTCCCGGGGGCCCACTGCGTCGACCCATACAAAAGATTCGGCAGTAGAGTCGTTGGCCGCTTCGAACTTCACTCTGGCGCAATAGACGCCTTCGCTGGAGAAACGGAATTGTTGCGACTGACCGCTAGATAGTTCCAGGTCCATCGTGCCGTTTCCATCAGCATCGAGAACGACTCTATTGGCAGGATCTACCCCTTCAATCGGTTTGCGAGCGAAGGTCACCAGCGTCGGCTGGTAGGGATCGACCTGAGCTGTGATTTGCTCGGCGCTGATCTTGCGATCCAGTGTGTCTACCATTACCCAGCCTTGATTCATGGACCAGCCGTTGTTCCCCCACTCTTGCAGCTCCATTCGGTATCGCGTCGGTCCCTTAGCTTCGAATCCAAGCTTGCCGTAGCCCGTCCCTTGTCCACCCTGCCAGAGCTTCTCGCCGGTGCGATCGTCAAAGAGCCAAATGTAGGTATCAACTGGAAGCTGCATCTGAATAAAGAACTCACCCGCCTGGGGAATGTTGAACCGATACCGGTCCCAATCATGAAGATGTTCGATAGCATAGGGTGCGGCATGGCCTAAGCGAAGTTCACGGATGGAATCGGACTCGAGAGGCACCCCTTCGGCAGGGTCGACCCGATCGAGAGTAGCCGCGAAAACGTAAGAGACAGGCGACTTGTTGTTGTTTCCCCATTCTGTAACCTGAAGCAAATGTTCCCCGGATAAAACGGGAAATCGCCAGTCTGTCGAGCCAGCCCCCGTACCTCGGGAGAACACCAGCTTGCCTTTGGGGTCCAGAACCTGGAAGTAAAGCTCCAGTGACGTTTCAATCTTTAGATTCAGATAACCGGGATGATCGATTTGTAGGCGATACCAGTCAACATCGTATAAGGGAAAAATGCTGTCTCGGATTCTCTCCTCCAATTCCAGTGGAAGCGCTGTCTCTTCAGTGTCATTGCGGCTGATTAGATCAAGTTCGCCACATGGCGTAAACCATGCCCAGAGTAAGTAGGGAGAATTAGCCCAATTGTTGTTTCCCCACTCGGTCACCTCCAGATAGACCATCGCCGGCCCCTGGAAGGTTCTCGTTACATAGCCGGTTTGTTCGGACCCAGCTCCAGCTCCGGTCAATTGCTGCCCTGTGGATGAGAGAACTTGTACATAGAGGTCGCCAGGAGACACAAATTGCACATGCAGCTCACCCCTGGAAGGGATGGCCAGGGTATAATAATCGCGGTCCCCCACAGGACTTATGCTGGAACCAACAAGCTGATTTAGCGAAAGAGTCCGAACAGCTAACATTCGGCCTTTCTCTTGCGCGGGATCATCAATCCCATCATCACCCAGAGCCTCGAGCTTCAATGTATATGGTTTCAGCGACCAGTGATTGTTCCCCCACTCGCTGACCTCAATCGCGTACTGGCCCGCCGGCAGTTGCAGGATGTAATTCAACGGTTGGCCAGAATCCGCGCCAGCGGCCCCAACCTGTTTCTTAGAGCGATCGAACAACGTAACGCCTCGCTGGAGTTCGCCGTGACTGGGCATACTCAAGCGAACAAACCCGGGCCGCTTCAGTTCGAAATAGAAATAGTCACGATCCCCCGTCGGGAAAATGTATCCCCTTGCCTCTCCTCCTACAGACAGCAGGCGGGAAGTTTCAGGTTGATCGTTCGGCTCCAGAGCATCAGCCACTTCCAGGCGGGACACCTCCAGCGTCATCAGCTCGGGACTGGCATCATTGTTCCCCCATTCCTGTACCTCAAGGTAGTACTTACCCGCTTGCAGATTCAGACTTATTTCATTTGACTGCGAAGGCTGAGCACCGTGTGCGGTAATCGATTTTCCTTTGCTGTCATAAACATTGATATAGGTTGCTATAGGACATGCGGGGCCCAGGGAAATCTTTATCCGTGAGGGGTGATTCAGTCTGAAGCTGAAAAAATCTTTGTCGCCGATTTTATCGATCTTAAGATCGACGGGTGAACCGGTACGGATTAATTGTGCCTCAGCCAGTGAATTATTCGGTTCGAGCTCGACAATTTGGCCGATGGGTTGCAGGGCAACCGTCACAGTAGTGTTTTCTGCCAGAGAAACTATCTCCAATGCTGGCTCGTAGCCTGGAGCTTCGACGCGGACGTTGCATTGCTCCCGGCTAAGAATAAGCTCTCCTTTCTCGTCAGCCCAGTTGAGCTGCCCTATCTTAAGGTCTCTGAAGACTATGTACCCGGATGCGTCCGTTTTTCCTGAAGCGATCATGCCGGCTGGGAAAGCTTCAGCCACGCTCACAGAAGCTGCGGCAACCATCTTACCGCTATCGGCATCCTCGATTCTTATCTGTAGACTGGCCTTGCGGAATAGTCGAATCAGCTCAAAATGGAGCGTATCCATATCCTTACGGAAAATGATATCCGACTCCAGTGGGTTACAACCTTCCGCTAATATTCTTAGGTGATATCGGCCGGACGGGATTCCCAAAATCTTAAAGCGTCCCTCCCAATCGGTGAAGAAGTTCAGCTTTCCTTTCAGCGCGGCTTTCACATCAACCGGCCTCATCTCTATCTGAGCGCCAGCCAGGGGAAAACCAGTCTCACTTTCCAACACCTGACCTTGCGTATATACGACAATCACTGGCGTTAAGGTTATCTCAATAGGATTGCGCTTGCCGGGCGGCAATTGTATATCCTGTTTGTAGCGCTCAAATCCGAGTTGTTCAACCAGAAGCGGGTAATCTCCTGCCGGAACTCCGTCCAAAACTAGGGTGCCGTTATTATCGCTGTGGGCATAACGAGGCCCCAGGAAAACCAAAACCTGGGATAGCGGCTTGTTATCCGCGCTGGACTTGACCTGGATCAGAACCGGTCCCGGCGCAATACGCTGCTCAGGGTCTGGCGTAGGTTGTCCAGCCACTGGAACGACCAGAGAAGAGAGTAAAAAAACAAAAGCCAATGCCCCGTAATATTTTTTGTAAGGATTCTTGCTCTTTTTCATTGTTCACCTTTCTTTAATGGTAAATATCCACTGAACTACGTCATTGCGTAAGCGAAGCAATCCCGGTTTTTGCTGCCCGGAATAACCCCTGCAATTCTTGAGATTGTCACGACTGCCTTTGGCAACCTCGAATGAAAACAAGAAACGTATTTTATTAAATATTTACCTCTAAGCTTATATTTGAGTCATAATTACTATAGTAGAATTACCTATCGAAAGCAAATTTTGTTCATCGTATGCTTCCTTTTTTTTGATTCATACTTACTTTCCCAGATGCTCATCCATAATCTGTCTAATGAGTCCAATCTTACCTTTTCCTGTATTCCTGGAGATTTCTTATCGCAGATAAAGAGAACGTCTTAGTAGAATGCCACTCGAATCATGTTATCACAAGAGTATTTCGAAATCTCCAAATACAGCATGCTAACTTCATTATCAGTAAGACCACTACTCCGCAACGGGTTGCTGAATAGAAAAAGATGTCGGCAACTCTTTCATTTTTGAGTTATCAGCAAGGCAATACCGTACTGTGGTTCTGTCAATACCGCAGTCAGGGCTTCAAATAGGAAAACTACCTGTCGCGCCTTACAGCAAATCTGAGTAATGTCAGTAACGTCGGCAGTCCCAATCGCGGCCCAGTGCTTTGAACAAGCAAGCACCTTTCTCCCAGCCGTCGTTCGATTGACTCTAGTTCAATAATCGGTATTATCAATAGGGACAGGACATTGAATCGATTTCCGGGGAAGAAATAAGACAGGGCAAGATGAGCACAGATTGATTTCGAGAGCAGAAAATATATAGAGCGAACAAAGGGGAATCTTATGGATAATGACATTGTGAAACGTGAAGAGAGGTGTCTGGCGTCATGCCCTTTTTTGAAAAGGCGCCTTGAGAATAATGGCCACTGCAACGGAGATTCGAACAGATGATAACGACAGCAGAGAAGGAAAAACCATATTATGATAATACGAAGAGGAGATTGTTATGGCTTTAGTTGACATACCATTAAAAGAGTTAAGAAAATATAGACCTGCACTAACCAAGAAAGATGACTTTGATGATTTCTGGAAAGAGACAAGAGCAATTTCTGATTCAGAACCATTGAATTACAAAATGCAAGAATTAGACTACATTGTCAAAGATGTTAATGTTTTTGAAGTGTTTTATGATGGATTTGGCAAAGCCAGAATATGTGGATATTACTTAACTCCCGCCAGAGGGGATGGTCCATTTCCAGCGATAGTGTTTTTTCACGGATATGGTGGCAACAAAGGCCAGATTAGTGAATACCTGAAATGGGTCTTTCTCGGTTTTGCTGTCATGGCGATAGATGTACGGGGGCAAAGTGGAGAAAGTGTTGATAATAAAGTATACCCTCCTCCATCTGCAACCGGATATATGACCAGGGGGATATTTAGTAAGAATGACTACTATTATCGCGGCGTATATATGGATTGCCTAAGAGCTATTGATTTTCTGTCAACTCAGGAGCTGATAGATGTAAGTCGTGTATGTCTTGTAGGAGTAAGCCAGGGTGGCGGGCTTTCCTTGGCAACTGCATCGTTAGATAGTAGGGCAAAGCTGGTAATAGCTATGATACCTTATCTCTGTCATTTTGAGAGAGCAATAGAGATATCTGAAACGCCGGAGAATATTACCTACAATGAGTTTAAACATTTGGCTAACGTGTATCCGGAGAGAGAAAGGGAAATGTATGATACGCTGAGCTATTTTGACAATCTAAATCTGTGTAAGGATATCGAGGCAAAGACGTTTATTTCGGTTGGTCTCAGAGATACTTGCTGCCCACCTTCTACAGCGTTTGCGGTCTATAACCATATTAAATCAGAAAAAGGTATAGATGTATATCCTTTTTATGGCCATAATATTGGCGTCGCTTTAGCATATCAAGAGAAGATGTTGACATACATTATGAACAATTTATAGAAGATTACGGCGCTTACTGAAGAAACGCTATTTCAAAGAACTACTCAAACTTTAATCTTGAAACTAGAGAAAGTCAAACAACAATCTTGACTCATAGTGAGGATTGTACCGGGAGGCGCAGCTCGTTCTTCTCCAGAAAAGAGAGTACGCTGTTTTTCATCTTGCCTGCAGCCACAGCCAGGAGGATAAATGCATCGCCTCCGAATCCTTCCCACGCTTGTTGCTCTGTCCTTCCGGGCCTTTCTCACTTCCACCAGGGTCATTTATGAGGTTCCTTTACGGTAGTCAAAAGGAGGAATAGAGCTACCACGCCGATGACAGTGGCAAGAAGGAACAAGGCCTGCGGATTAATCCCCCATAAAATCCCACCCAGTACCGGAGCTGGCATCACCGCCAGACCGCGCAGAGTGTAATAGATTCCAACTGACTCTCCTCGCTTCTCCTTGGGGCCTAAATCAACAATCATCGCTTTTCTGGAAGGCTCACCGGTTTCACGCAAACCAAGCACAATAAAAGCTGCGATCAGCCAGAGAAAGGTTCTGGAGAAGAACAATATTAGAGGAAAAAGAGTCAAGGCCAGGAAAGTAATGACGACAAAAGGAGTCCTCCGGCCCCGATCCGAAAGTCTTGCTGCTGGCAGATAACTGGATATAGAGACAGACATCTGCAGGGCCACCAACAGACCGTACTGAAGCATGCTAGCTCCAACTATTTCTGTGACATGGAAGATAACGAAGATTTTGGTCAGTCGGTCGGCAAACCGTATCACGCAGTCGGAGACCAAAAGACTTCTCAAGGAAGGATGAAGTTCCTTCAGGCCCTGAAGGAAAGAGCGTCGTTGGAGACCTTCTTCCTTGCCGCGATAAGTTTCAAGATAATATCTGTTTTGAATTATTGTGGCCAGGATGGTAAAAGCCACGGTGATAGCTAGAGCTATCCGCATTCCTTGCCCTATCCCCCTGCCAGCAATGAGCCACCCTCCTACCGGAGGACCCAATACCAAAGGGACCCTCTTGAGGATTGACTGTACACTAAAGCCCATAGCTCTCTTCTTTCGGGGAAGAGAGTCTCCTATAAGGGCGAAGATAGCCGGCTGGGAGAGGCTAATGGCCATGATGAAAAAAAGACCCAGGAAAAGAAACTGCCAGTTAGGCGCAAGAAGGAATATGATGTAACCTAATAGGGCAATGAGGCTGCAGAGAACCAGGGAGCTCTTCCGACCTAAATAATCAGCGATGCGTCCGCCAGGATATTGGTAAGCAGTTTCAATGATTTCCTGCAGTGCCCCGAAGACCCCGATCAGAAGCGCTGATGCCCCCATAAATTGCAGATACTTGGGGAGGAATTTGGACCAGAGATTCTCGCCCAAGCCCAGGATGAAGACAGAAATGGAGAGGACAACAATATTCCTCTCCAGAGCAAAGAAATCTTTAATCTTAGAAATCGCTGTTTTGTCAGTCATTAAGGCCTGCCTCCCTCCAAAAATAGCTCAAGGCATAATCTGGAATGTGGATCTAAGAGTAGGGATTTGAACGGTCAGAAGAATGGACAAAGCAACAGGAGACTATCAAGGAAGAGAGGGAAGAAGTTACAGCAAACTTGAGGAAGTTTCAACTTTTCTCTTGCCGAGATCATCTTCTTTCTAGAGCCACCGTTTCAGGAAGTACAGAATTTCCTGGCGCATAGTGGCGGTCTCAAAATGGCCGGTGTTGGAGCGGACCAGTTTCCAGGCATCTTGGGCACCCTCGGTGAGGTACGCTTCCCGAAGTTCCTTATCGATGCGATCAAGTCCTTCCGGAGGCGTGAGTCGATCAAAATTACCGGCGAGACTAAGATGCGGCCGAGGAACGATCAGCTTATTGATATCAACGGTAGTAAAGTATTTTAAAAGGCGGGGAACATAATAGTAGATTCCATGCCCGTCCAGTCCTCTTGATTCAATTAATGCCTGGTAATCGGTTAAGCAACAAATGTCGATACACATCTTGATACGAAGATCTAACGCCGCCGTCCACCAGGCCATGGTACTGCCCATGGAAATACCCATGGTTCCAAGGCGCTCAATATTCACTTCGGCACGAGAGGCGAGATAATCAATGGCGCGCAGGCTATCGTAGAGCATCATTCCCCAGAGAACCTGACCGGACCAGAGCATCTCCTTGAAGGTTTCGGACTCTGAGCGACCTCTCCTCTCACCAAAACACCAGGTATCGATGCACAAAGCAGAGTAGCCTTTTTCCGTAAGCACTTGCGCATAGGATGGCTTTTGAAGGGCGCTGCGTCCTTTTATCAGCTCATCCTTGCCCAATACATAGTCTCCACCGTGAGCATGGTGGTAGAGGATCACGGGAAACGGTCCCCTTTGTTCTTTTGGGTAAACAAAATAGGCGGGGACGGGTTCAATTCCGTTCAAATTCAGGAGCAACTTCTCCAATATGTAGGGACCGCGCTTTTCCTCCTCGATCTTTGAAGCCGATATTTCTCTATCAACTTCTGGCAAATCTCCCAGAAGTTGATAGAGCTCCTGGCGCCTCTCTTTTCGATTTTTCTTGCTATTAGCTCTTTCTTCCAATGCTGGCCTCACTCCAAAGAAAATTACATCTTCTTATTTTATTGATGTCTCATATTTATTTTTCATCTTCACTGACCTACCCCCATTAAACAGTATCACTTGTTGAGTCAAAGTCAACGGAACGGCCCCGCTCAAAAAAAACTGGTCCAGTTATTAAGTTAGAGTAAGGCTCAAAGAAAGGCGAAGAGAATATGGTGGGATGAGGATTGAACAGGTTAAGCGACTCAAAGAACTTCAGAAGGAGAATACCCGTCTTAAGAGACTAGCAGCAAATCTGTCCTTACATAATGCAATCCTGAAAGAAGCATCCCGGGGAAACTCCTAACCCCGCTAAAAAGACGCAAGATGGTAGATAGAGTCCTGAGGACTCTTGTTCCATTGACACTAGCTCAATAAATGGTATTATTAAGTTATGCGAACCTGCCCGGAATAATTAAACCTGGAACTCTAACCTATGCCAGATTTACCACTGATGATCTTGATGGGTGTTTGAGAGCTCATGTAGGTGAAGGTGAGGTTACCGACGATGAGCTTAATACTTTTGGGACAAGAGGTGTAGTTCGTATTCCCAAACTGCAGCAGCTTCTGCAGTTTATCTGTAAAGATGGCTTTGAGTACCACATAGCTATGAATCTCTCGCAGGTTGCCAATGTATTCAACGAAGCAATCAGCAGTTACCTTGGAGTTGAGACTTACTGGCATAAGTGAATAGGTTTCCAATGTGGAGCGAACCCTAAAGTAGACTAATCATTGAATGTCTGCCATATGACAAGTAAGGAGGTATTAGCATGGAATATATATACAGGAGCTTACAGGATTTAGAAAAAAAGGGAGAATATATCAAGGTAGGCCTGGTGGGTGCAGGACAGATGGGATCTAGCCTGGTCAGTGTTGCCGCTCAAATGCCTGGATTTAGGATTATGGCTGTAGCCGATCTGGAGATAGACAGAGGAATAAGGGCGTACCGCGAAAGCGGGATTGATGAGAATCAGATAGTGGTGACCGAAGATCCTGTGTATGCAGAAAAGGCCATTCTCCAAAAAAAAGTAGTGGTAACCAAAGAAGCGAAGATTATTTCCCATATTCCTTCGATAGAGGCAGTAGTTGAAGGAACAGGTTCTCCCGCAACAGGAGCCGAGGTAGCCTTAGGCTGTATACTAAGTAAGAAACATGTCATTATGCTTAATGTAGAGACCGACGTGGTGGTGGGCCTCATCCTAAAAAAACTAGCGGACAACGCCGGAATAGTTTACACAGTCTCTGCCGGGGATGAGCCAGGGGCGATTAAGGAATTATACAACTTTGCTCGGACCCTCGGATTTACGGTAGTCACGGCTGGCAAAGGGAAGAACAATCCTGTTAATCATTATGCAAACCCGGACGATTGTAAGGCGGAAGCGGAGCAGAAAGATATGAACCCTAAGATGCTCGCCTCTTTCGTGGATGGTTCTAAGACAATGATAGAGATGGCGGAAGTGGCCAATGCTACCGGATTAGTTCCCGACATACCTGGAATGCGTGGGCCAAAGGTAGACGTTCCCGACCTGCAAAAAGTTTTGGTGCCACGAAAGGACGGAGGGATACTTTCTCGCTCAGGTGTGGTAGATTACTCCACTGGAAAAGTCGCACCAGGAGTATTCGTTATCATACGCACAGATAGCCATATCCTTAGGAAGGACCTTAAGTACCTTTCTTTAGGTGAAGGCCCGTATTATCTCCTGTATCGGCCTTACCATTTGTGTTCGCTTGAAACTCCTCTCTCTGTTGCTCGAGCGGTTCTTCTTGGGGAGTACACTGTTAATACGGAGAGATTAGTGGCGGAGGTGGTGGCAATAGCTAAAAGGGATCTTGAGCCAGGTCACGTTCTTGATGGTATTGGGGGGCATGATGTATTTGGAAGAATCTATACTAGTGTCGAAGCAAGAGAACTCCAGGGTATTCCCCTGGGATTAAGCGAGGGAGCAATAGTCAAACACAGGATAAAGAAAAGTGAGCCCCTCACTCAGGATAAAGTATCCTTGAATAAAGATACGGTCCTGTTTCAGTTATGGCAGATGCAGAACAGATTTATGCAGGACATGCAAATATCAGACGTGTGTGGAAGGGGAGAATGAGGCGACGAATAATATGAACGCTCTTTTTTTTCTCGGACCAGGGAAGATGTGTATCAGGACAAAGAATTTCCAGATACCGTGGCCTCGCTCCCTGTTAAGTTGCCTAAATTGGAAATCCACAAAAAATTAGACATCCGCAAGATCAGAAAAGCGTTATCAGCTTTGCAAACAATAAGGACATAAATAATACAATATCAAAGATTAAGCAAAACCAAAAGGGAGGGTTTATCCAAATGCAATACCGTGATTTTGGCAATACCGGTATCAAAGTATCTGCTCTTGGGTTCGGGGCAATGCGTCTTCCCCAAGAGCGAATAAAGGGGAAGTTGCAAATTAATCAAGAGGAATCCGTTGAGGTCATTCAAAAAGCCTTCGAACTGGGGGTGAACTATCTGGATACTGCCTACGTATACAATGGCGGTGAAAGTGAACTTGCCGTGGGAAAAGCTTTGAAAGGTTGGAGAGATAAAATCTATCTTTCCACAAAACTACCTATATGGCATATCAAGGGAACGAGTGACTATCGTCGTTTTTTTGAGGAAGAGCTTGAGCGACTCAAAGTAGAATATATTGATTTCTACCACTTTCATGCGCTCGATGAAGACAACTTCAAGAATACCGTACTCAAATATGACCTCCTCAGAGAAGCTCGAAAGACAAAAGATGAGGGGCTTATTAAGCATATATCCTTTTCTTCTCACGCCAGCCCCGAATTCATGAAAAGAATCATTGATATAGGAATCTTCGAGTCGGTCTTGTTGCAATACAATCTTCTTAACCGAAGTAATGAGGGGGCTATCGCCTATGCAAAAAGCAAGGGATTAGGAGTTGCGCTCATGGGCCCGGTAGGCGGGGGACGTCTATCTTCCTCAGACATTTTGGAAGGAATACTGACTAGCAGTATTAGAAGTACTCCCGAGCTTGCTTTGAGGTTTGTTCTGGCCAACAAGAACGTATCCGTTGCCCTGTCAGGAATGGGAAGTATACAAATGGTAGAGGAAAATGTGGAAGCAGCAAGTCTATCCAGACCCTTAAGTAATAAGGAACTGCAGACAATTAAAACATTCATAAAAGAGAGAAGAAAAAAAGAGGAAATAATATGTAATATGTGTGAATACTGCCAACCCTGCCCCAGTCAGGTAGCCATTTCACGAATCTTCGAGCTGATGAACTACTATCGTGTCTATGGCCTTGAAGAATACGCTATGAAAGAGTATCGTGATATTGGCTCAGGAGAGAAGGATGAAAGAGAGAAGGCTGATGCCTGCACAGAATGTGGCAGGTGTGAGGATTTATGTCCTCAGAAGATAGAAATCATAGACAAACTAAAAGAAATCCACCACGTTCTTGGATAAACTTCTGATGGCCTTCAGTATCCTTATGGGTTTAATAAGCTTACCGGAAGTGATCTACTTCTGAGTAAGTATTGTCAGGCGCTCTCTCTCGTCCTGTGGGCATCGTTCCATTGACTCTAGCTTGAGAGATAATATTGTTGTTGGCCAGGTGTGTCTTATCCGCTGTGAAGATAATGACCTGCCCCCCAGAATCGGTCCAGGTATTAGTTTTACTGAATGCTCATATTGCACATATATTCAGAGCAGTTCGTTTTTTTGATACTTTTATACTTATCTTATAGTATAATAAATAGACATTACAATATACGGAAAAAAACGAATAGAGAGGAGGTATTGTTCAAATGCTTCTGGCAAAAGGGAATTATGAAGGATATGAGAAAACGCAGAAGACAAGCATTCAGGCCTCGTTTTTTGGCATAACTTCTGAGGGTATTCCAGTTGAGGAATACACCTTGGTCAATTGCAATGACATGGTCGCCAAGTTTATTACCTTAGGAGGTGCCATTCGGGAATTGCATACATCTGATCGAAATGGTATCTTCACCGATGTGGTGCTTGGTTTTGATAGTGTAGGCGAATACGAAGGTTCTGAGAATCCCTATTTTGGGTCTATTGTGGGCCGATACGCCAATCGTATTGCCCAAGGGAAATTCTCGATTGATGGTGAGAGCTATACTCTGGCCAAGAATCAAGCCCCAAATTCTTTGCATGGTGGATTCAGGAGTTTCAAAAATGTTGTATGGAAAGCTACTGCTCAGTATTCATCTCAAGGACCAGCTATCACCTTCAAGTATGAAAACCACGACGGCGAAGAGGGATACCCGGGAAATCTCAGCGTCACAGTTACCTATACTCTCACAGACAGGAATGAGCTGAGAATTGAATATGCGGCAACTACTGACAAACCCACCATTATCAATCTGACTAATCACAGTTATTTCAACTTATCAGGAGCGGGAACTGGCAGCATCTTGAAGCATGAGTTGATGATTCTTGCAGATAACTACACACCAGTAGACGATACATTGATTCCAACCGGAAGAATTGCACCAGTAAAGGATACCTCTTTGGATTTTACCACATCCAACAGAATAGGTGCACGCATAGATAAACTCATCAATACTCCCCCCGCCGGCTACGATCATAATTATGTTCTTAATAGTCAAGACGGTTCACTTGCGTTGGCTGCGTGTTTGCATGACCCCAATTTCGGTCGTCTCATGCAGGTATTTACAACTGAACCGGGTATACAGTTATATACAGGCAATCGGCTCGATGCGGTAAAAGGTAAGGGCGCCATGACCTATGTAAAAAATGGAGCTTTATGTCTTGAATGCCAGCATTATCCTGACTCTCCGAACAATTCAAATTTTCCCTCAACGGTTCTGCGGCCAGGAGAAAGGTATAAGGAGACGACGATCTACAAGTTCTCTACTAAATAGTTTTTCCCCTGCTTGTCAAAATTGTGTCTCCCATCCGATCCAATATATGCCGATTCTACTTCTTAATGGACCTGCCAGCGAGGGCATGGTTCCGTTGACTCTAATCTAATAAGTGGTACTATTCAATCGGGGGTAGGTCAGCCGTCGGCCATTCATGATAGAGGAAAGGAGGAAAACAAAATGAGTGTAAGTTTCGCAACTTTTCAGGCAGTCGGAGATGAAGTAGACCCATTGAAATACAATCAACTCCTCGAATCGCTAGAAGATGAGTTTAGTAAGCTCTACGAAAGAATAGTATTGATCGAAGAAGACCTGAAGATTCTCAAAGAGCAATAATGACCGTAAACTCACCGCACATTACAGCGCCTTCTCCAAGTCCTGACAGAACACATCCATTCTCAGCACTTGTTAAATTAGAATTAATGATAATAATTTCGAAGCAAAGGAGAAATCAACATGCCTTCCGTAAGAATTGATTTGTGGCCGGGAACAGGCAAGCAAAAGAAAAAGGAATTGATTGAAAAAGTAACCTCTGCAGTGGTTGGCGCTATTGGCTGTCCACCAGAGGCTGTACAGGTAATAATCAATGAAGTGGAGAAGGATAGTTGGGGAATAGGTGGAGTGCCAGCATCAATCAAATTTCCGGACAGGTAGAGGAATCAAGACCTGACCCCCATACAGGCAGTACGTAACAAATTTTGAGAAACGGGATGGCCCTCGGAGCTGCGATCTAGCTTAATGTGGTTACGAGAAAACGTCGCCAGGGACTTTCGCAGTAGGTGGCAGAAGATAAATAGGGTAAACTAATCTTAAACCTTAGCTAAATTTTGCGGGTCTCTTCTTGATGATTTGATGGTTTATTCAATATCCAATTCCTGATTGTCTTCCCGCCCTTTGGCAATAAGAAACCCCCGGGCTCTTTCTGCCAACTTATAGCCATAGACAATATCCCAGAAAGCTTTGCTGTGATTCGGCTTCAAAATATGGGCCATCTCATGGATAATAACATAATCCCTTACCCACTCGGGCATATGGGCGAGATAATGAGCTATGCGTATTGTCTTCTTTTTATAATTACAGCTTCCGTATCTTTTCTGTTGATTTGTCACATATTCAATTGATTTAACTTTAATCTTTCCGTCAAAATATATTTTGTTCAACTTATTAAACACTTCTCTAAGATTATCTTCTTTATTAAGCTTCCTTTTTAGATTTCGTTTGGCGAATTTCCTCTCAAAAATTTTTATGATTTTATGCAGTTCTTTTTCTGGCGTATCTAGCGGAGCAGAAACATACATTATATCACCAGCCAGCCTGGCACTTATTGTCCTTTTTCGTCTCTTACTGCGCTTAATTTCTACTTTCATATCTATTATTTAAGACCCTCAAATTCCTTTCCTTTATCCTCTGCAATATCTCGCTAGAATCAGCCCCGCCACGGTTTCTTTAGGATAAGAGCAATTAAAATATTTCATCTGATCTGCCTTGATAAATAATACCACTTGTTAAGTTAGAGTCAATAATATGTAGTTAATTTCCTCTAAAAATTGAATGATAATTTTTTAAAAGATTGGATAGGGAAGGAGTATAACTTTCTTATCCAATCCCGCACGAAATTTGACGAAACTTAGACAAAGCTCTAAACTGCAGACAATAATACAGGAATGCATTAATGTCTTATCTAATAGAAATATTTGAACAGGGGTCGATTGACTGGCTGTGGGTTATGATATGTCCAGCTCTCATCGGAATGGCGAAAGTCGGCCTCAATACTATAGCGACGCCAGTAGTTCCGATTCTGGCGGGAATATTTGGCGGCAGGTTATCTACCGGCATTCTTCTGCCAATGTTGTGTATGGCTGATTTTTTTGCAGTCAGACACTACCATCGCCATGCGCAATGGCGCTACATTCTGGATTTGCTTCCTTGGGCAATTCTGGGTATAGTACTGGGGACAGTAATTGGCGGCATGGTGAATGATCTTCATTTTCGCTACATTCTAGCGGCAATAATTATGGTAGGCTTAGCTGTGATGATTGTCAGAGAATTTCAGAGTGGCACTACCCGAATCTCCGAGCGCCGGTGGCTGTCAGCTCTTATTGGCTTAGCGACGGGGTTTACCAGTATGGTTACTAATGCGGCAGGGCCGTTGATGGCAATATATGTTTTGTCCAAAAGGCTTCCCAAGAATTCCTACATCGGAACTGTTGCATGGTTTTTCACGCTCATTAATCTCATTAAAGTACCAGTACATATTTTCATCTGGAAAACCATTACTATTGAAACTCTGGTATTGAATATAGCGCTTACTCCGCTCATACTGGCCGGGGGATTCCTGGGAATAGTGATTGTGAAAAGAATTCCGGAGAAATCCTATCGCTTCCTGGTTATTATTATGACTGCTGTTGCCGCACTGAAACTCTTTTTCTAGTTCCCTCTGGCTTGCCTGCTGTTCCTATTTGACATAATTTCATTAGCACATATCTAGAAGAGAAGATGAAATGATATTGAAGCATTTATTTGGTGATTTCAAACGGAATTATACATTTTTCGTTCTGCTGCTGCTGTCATTATTTATTGGCTGTTATTCTAGTTGGTGTGCTGGTAAAGTAATCGTGTCTGAAAGAGATTTCGGGCTTATAGGAGATATGGTGTTTTTTAATGAATGCGGTGAAAAACTCGATTTGATTATTTGTTGGAATGAAGGTGAAAATTTTATGTCTCTAGGTTTAGGTCACTTCATATGGTATCAAAAGGATAAAGATAATCGTTTTGAGGAAAGTTTCCCTGGATTACTGGATTTTATGCGTGCAAAAGGAAGAACGATACCCGTATGGTTAGAGAATATGGAGCGCAATGGCTATCCATGGAAGAATCGCCAAGAACTTCTGCAGAACTTACATAACGACGATTTAACAAAATTGCGTAGATTTTTGCATGATACATTGCCGTTGCAGGCATTGTTTCTTTTCGAGCGCCTCAATGGCGCATTACCTAAAATGCTTAAAGCTGCCGCATCCGATTCACGCCAAAATGTAGAATACCAGTTTTACCGTTTAGCCAATACTGCAGGAGGAATCTATACGCTGCTTGACTATGTTAACTTTAAAGGGGAGGGCGTATTAGAAAGTGAATCATATAATGAAGTAAGATGGGGTTTATTGCAGGTTCTAGAAAATATGTGTGGCCGGGATAGAGATATTGGTGCTTTGAATGAATTTGTTCTAAACGCCAAGAAACTACTTAAGCAGCGAGTGCTTAATGCCCCCGTGGGTATTGATGAAAGTCAATGGCTCTCTGGGTGGGTGAGGCGCCTTGATTCATATGTTGATGCCTTTCATGTGTTTGGTGGTACATAGGAAAGGTAAGAGTCTTTTTGAGGAACTGAAATCTTCTTCTCCATTCGTTGTATGTCTATTTGTCGCCATCTCAGACGTAGTTGACAGTAGGGAAATAGACTATGTCTGTCGAATGACTTCAAATCTAATCAAAAAGCTTTGACACAATATCACATACGAAAAAGGAAGGCAGGTGAGAAAAATATGAACAGGTTTTGGCAAAAAGAAAAAGGATTTACCCTGATAGAGCTCCTTGTCGTAGTGGCTATTATCGGCATAATAGCCGCGATTGCTATTCCTAGATTCTTAGGAGCTCGAACAACAGCCAGGGTGACTCGAGCATTCGCCGATATCAGAACCATTGCTGATGCACTGGAAAGATACTCTACAGACGAAAGACAGTATCCAGTGCTTGCAGAAAATACGACGGATTTGGGAGAATTCACTGGATTGAGTAATTATATTACCAGTCTCCCGGAAGACCCCTTTGGAACTGATGCCGTACCAAACTTCAGGTATTACAGTAATGGTGACGCGGACACCGCAGCAACCATGTGGTTAATCATTTCTAACGGACCGGATTTGGATGCTGATGTGACCGCAGATACTATTGATTTTGGCGAGAATCCTGTAGGTGGCGAGCTAGGCGGCCCTAACGGTGTAACTGGTTCTCATTATGATAGCAGCGACTGGTCGGTTGCTAAAAGTGCAAACGACGCTGGTGACATAGGAAGAGGTGGACCATAAAATTGATTTCATTCACTACCTGGAAAAGAAGGAGGGAGAAATATTTCTTTTGATAACTCTTTGTTGATGAACCAGGAAATTATCTGGCCTACCGAGGGACATTTTCCAAAGGAGCCTGCGGCTATGTTCAGCGTATTAAGGAAATGCCATCAGGATTAAGAACCATTCTATGTAACCTGTAGTCAAATTTAGATAGCTCAACGCGACCACTTGCGATATTCACTGTCAGGTGCTATGATTTCTTAATAGTGAAAGGAGGTGGTATCCTTGGAGAATATCGAGTTCAAAGATATGAGAACAGTTGCCCGAGCCTTCCTCTTAATTAATGTGGTAGCCGGTAAGGAAGATACTATTGTGAATAAGTTGCTGAAGATTAAGGAAATACGTGAGGTTCATATCGTTCCCGGTGACTATGATCTTATGGTCGTCATCGAAGTAGAAAGAGACTTTCTTAAACCCGATTCTGAAAAATTCGCGGAGATCGTCAAAGAAAAAGTGCGAAGAATTGTCGGTGTCTCGCAAACCATGACACTTATTCCCATTACTTCAAAAATCAAGAATTGAATCCTGAGAATATTGAATAAAGACCTAACGTAAACAGACGAACGCCCTGGCAGGGAATAGATAGGAATAGTTGTGAATGCGAAAATAAGGGCAGTCCTCAATCATTTTCAGAAAACAGATCCTATTCTGTTTTCCACTGCAAAAAGAATTGATATTGAGCAAATAGAATCACGAGAAACAGAGGATTATTTCCATTTGCTGTGCCATAATATTATTGACCAACAACTTGCTAAAAATGCAGCTGATGCTATTTTTGACAGATTCAGTAAGTTATTTGCCAGTAAAAAAATCACTCCAGAGGGAACAACCAAATTAACTGAAGAAAAAATACGCAACGTTGGAACTTCATGGTCAAAAGCAAGGTCTATTAAGGACCTGGCACAGAAGATAGTTGACGGAACTCTGAACTTAAAAGATTTAAGGCGCTTAGATGATTCGCAAGTTGTTGAAAATTTAACTAGAATCAAAGGAATCGGACCCTGGACTGCGCAAATGTTTCTTATGTTTACGCTTGGACGAGAAGATATATTTTCGCACGGCGACCTCGGACTTAAGAAAGCGATGATCAAGCTTTATTCGTTGAATGAGAATACTACACGAGGTGAGATCGAAAAAATTACGAACAAGTGGTCACCGTATCGTACATACGCCTGCCAAATGCTGTGGAAATATTCCGATATCTAATTTCATGCAAAAACAAGGACGGCGCCCATCATTATCGCCAGATTGACTCGCTGTATCTAGGTTTTTGATATGCCGAAATCGAGAAAAAGGTAAACAGAGTAGGGAAGAAAGAAAGGTCCATACTACGATGCAATAATTCAAAAATTAAGACCTGACCCCCATCTATATGCGAAGAAGATACAGAGACCCCGGTCTGCGACATTCCGCTACAACAGCAAAGCACGCCAGGTCAAATCTCAGCGTTTGTCAACCAACTTTTGCGAAGATATCAGAAGCACTTTGTATTTTTTTGCGTTCGATGATTTGTTAATGTTTCAGAACTGACTACAATTCTAAAGAAGGGGACATCTCTATTTGGCTATTACGTTTATATCCCCAAAGACGTTAGCAATCCGTGAACAAGAAAAGCTGGCCAGACCAGCGCTTTTAGAAAACCTACAACTCCCATCCCAAAACCCGTAGCAGCAGATATGTAATATACTGCTGCACCAAAAAAACCTATACAATAGACGAAACCAGCCATACCATTACTATATTTGAGATTATCTTTCTTCATTGTTTGTCACTCCTTATCATTTAGTCTAGTCTTGATAATTCTGCACAAAGTATTTCTTGCCTTCTTGCCTGACTCTGACATCTTCTTTTTTCAATAATCTTTTCTTTCTCTCTTCTGCCACCCCCTTTTCTCACTTTTTCTTATTCACTACCATATTTTCTTTTGTTCGTCAAATCTTTATCTTCTTTTGCTCTTTCCTCAACTGCATTGACACAAACCCGTCCAGGATTTGACAAAAGCTAGAAAAATGCTATAATATATTCTGTATGACGCAGCAGTCATCCGTATGAAGAGGTAGGCTATGAAAAAGAAAACCTCGATTGGAGGATGGGCACATATATGGGGTGGATACCAACACGATCCTATTCCTCTGCAAACTGTGCTTGAAGCGCTTTCTGGCCAAGGTTTTGACGGGATTGAGATGGCAACGTTCCCACTACATCTCGAACCCAATACAGAGAAAAGCCGCAAACAAATCAGGAAAATGCTCCTCGACTATGGCCCAGAAGTATCCGGAGTAGTGGCACCATTTCCCTCACCAACAACTGCCAAAAACAATGATTATTTCGATGTAGTTAAGAGATATCTTGATAGTCTTATTGAGAAGTTTGGATAAGTGAGAAAAAAAATCCGTCGTTATTTTGCTTTGGCCAGGACCAAGGAGTAACACAAGTGGCAGAGAGAATGAAGGCACAAGTTTTCTATGAAGCGGAAAAAATGTTGCTTGAGGAAATACCAGTTCCTCCAGTCACAGAAACCGACATATTGGTAAAGGTAAGAAATGTAGGGATATGCGGTTCGGATATATCTTACTATTACGGTCTCAGTCCGCTGGACACCCCTACCGGAAAGGGGCCGTTAATTCTCGGTCACGAATTCACCGGGGAAATTGTCAATGTGGGAAAAGTTCCGAAACAACTGGGTCTTTTTGCACAAGGAGACCGGGTAGTTGTCAATCCGGTTCAAAATTGCAATGCCTGTTATGCTTGTGCTTCTGGCCAGACGCATCTCTGTGAGAACGCAAGCGTCCCTGGGGTTAGTACAAACGGTGCTTTTGCTGAATACTGCCTCTCAAAATACACTGGGCTCTTCAAATTACCCGATAATGTAAGCTACGCTGCAGGTGCTTTTACCGAACCCCTAGCCTGTGTCATATATGCTATGAAGAAACTGGATATCGAACCAGGTCAATTTGTGGTTATTTTTGGTCCTGGCCCGATGGGGCAAATGATGGTTCAAATGGCCAGATCGATTGGCGCAGGAAAAATCGCACTAATTGGCACCAGGGATTATCGTTTGCAGATAGGCAAGAAATTCGGAGCAGACTACATATTCAATACCAGCGATAAACAGTCAAAATACTACGTAGAGAACCTTAAGGAAGCAATCTCCCAGATAACCAGTGGTAAACTCGCCCAAAGGGCAATCGTTCCCACAAGCTCGAATGAAGCCTTCCAGGAAGCAATTAAAATTAGCGGAAATTCCTCGATAATCGTGCATTTTGGCCTGCCCAACAAAGACGATGTTATCCGTGTTCCCGCGCTTACCTTCCATACCATGGACAAAGAGATCAGGTCATCATGGCTTGCACCACTATCATGGCCTACTGCAATTAGCTCAATAGCACAAGGACTGGTGAATGTTGAGGCAATGGTTACCCATACCTATCCCCTGAAAGAAGCGGAAAAGGCCATGATAAACTTGCGCAATAGAACCGGTAATCCCATGAAAGTCCAGATTACTCCATAAGATCTCTAATAATAAAAGGAACTGTACTCTGAAAGAGCGTTGAAAGCATGCCTCGACGATTAGCCAAGAGGTCTCACTCATAAAAAGCAATGCCAGGTTCTTTTCCTCTCTGGAAAAAGGAACAACAGTCTACTTGACAGCTATTACCATTTCAGTCTACGAAAAAACTGAATCTCAAAAAGAACTGGTGTCAAATACGAGTATATCTTGCTACGACCGTTTGTAGAAAGGTAATAAAGATGAGAACACGGCCAAAGGGAGGAATACATGGAAGATGAAGTAAAGCAGTTTGAGGAAACCATAAGGCAAATGCTTGAAAGGACATACTGATGCAAAGGATTAAGCTAATATTAGTTCTTTCGGCTGCAATTTGTGTTATGGCGACAGGATTGCCGGGCTATGCTCAGCCAGACATTCCAAAGGAAAAGATCTCTTCTGATATTCCTGCCGATGTAAGGAAGGAAATTTTAGGACTATACTCCTCAGACCCGGGAAAGCGAGTAAGAGCTGCCATTAATTTAGGCGAAATGAGTGAACGGGCAGTTGCTGCAATACCTTACCTTATTGCAGTGCTAGGGGACACTAATCAGGTAAAGTTGCGGGATGGCGGATCTACTACTCCCGGCAAAGCAGCAGAAGAAGCGCTGGCAAAAATAGGCAAATCTGCAACAAAACTTCCGGTTACCGCATCGAAGGATAAGGATTTGAAAATTTTTGCGAATGCAGTAGTTGATAAATCGGCATTTGACAAATATGCAATGCGTTTTGGAGTCAACGGAGAAATGTATCCTGACATTGCTCAAGGAGAAACAAGAATTTCCGCTGTAACTAGAGAGCTAGACAAATTAGGAATGGTCTGGCTAAGGCACCCAGGAAAAGGCGGAGCATGGTTTGAGATCCAACCCACAAAAGATACTTGGGATTTTAGAAAATTAGATGCAGTCATTAGTAGCAACGAGCATCCCTGGATAATTGAGATACTTCCAAAAGGAAAGGCCTATCCTTTTGGAGCGAACTTTTCAAGACAATACCTGGAATCCTTGGGTGGCGAGAGAGGAATTATGGACTATATGAAAGCAAATACGGTGGACATGAACGATCCTGAGCAAGAAGCAGATGCAGAATTGTATGTGAAAACATTTGTTAATAGATATAAAGACAAAATAAAATATTGGGGTGGGGATGAAGGAATAGTGGATCCGCATGCATTTGATATTATGAGAAATACATACACATGGATAAAAGAAGTTGATCCAGATGCAGTTGTTTTGATTACCGCGGTTGCTGGCGACGATAATCGTATGTATGATAAACATCTTAAAGCATTTGACTCATTGTTGGCAAGAGGCATTGGTGATTATTTTGATGTGGCAAATATTCATTATTATGGAAGCATTGAAGGAGATTTTGAAGAAAGACTTGAGCAAAGGTTTGATGAATACAAGGCAATAATGGATAAGTATGGGGTTAAAAAACCTATATGGGTAACAGAAACATCAACATCTAGTTATGAAAAATCAGTGCTT
>SDBT01004198.1_pt1 | contig 24549 bp, 23 predicted proteins | sample 2277101 | NCBI WGS metagenome assembly SDBT01 (sample SAMN10404973, study PRJNA504765) | marine sediment metagenome | isolation source: marine sediment core GS10_PC15, 103 cmbsf | place: Arctic Ocean: Southern Knipovich Ridge | collected 2010 | reverse complement strand
GGAGGGGAATAGAGGTTGTTTAATTTTAAATTTCCTCCCCCTTGCCTGTCCTGAGCTTGTCGAAGGGATGGGGGAGGATTAAGGTGGGGGTGTTCCCTCAACCGTTTTACGAATACCGATACCAGCCGCGCAACCGCAACCGATCAACCCAACCGTTATCTTATGGAGTCTTATCAACCACTAAAGGCTCACCCCCGATTTATTGATACTTAATAGTTATCGTGTAATCATACTCCCCTTTTCTGCCCTTCTTCCCCTGAGATTTAGCCCTGAGACTGCTAACCACCTCTTTCCCTTTTTCAGTCAAAAAAATGTCCACATCGCGCTTCTTGTGAAGGTCATACCCTAAATAGGTCTTAAAATCACGCTTAAACCCTTCCATTCGTCTTCTCTTAACCAAACCGTTCCGGATAAGCCGGTTCATTTCCCTGATGAACTCACCCCGGAAGGAGCTTTCCACATTAAGCTTTTTATAAACCGGGCTGCCAAAGGTCTTGCCCCTGGTTGAAGCAAGCTCATACACCACCCGGCTATAGACAGTGGACTGGGAGTCGCTGCTCCCACTTTCCCTTCTGCTCTCTTCCCTGGCTAAGCTCAGAAGGATCTCCTGCTCAAATTTACTTAGTTTCGAGTTCTTCATGGGCTATTTGATCCGGTGCAGGAAAACCAATCCCCTTTCCCCTTGCCTCTCAGGCAGAGAAAGCTCTACCAGCCGGCCTAATTTCAATTTATTCTCCTTCAGCACTCTCCCACAGCTTTCCAGCTCTTCTTTGACCTTTCTCCCTCTCATGGCAACCAGCGTCCCCCCCTTTTTTAGATAAGGGGAGCCCATCTTCAGAAATTCCTCCATCCCGGCGAAGGCCCGGGCAATTACCACATCAAATGCTTCTTTCATCAATAATTGAAAATCCTTCGACTCCGCCCTCTGCTTTAAGGCAGTAATGCTTTTCAGCGAAAGGGCTCCGATGATATGATTAAGGAAGGAGTTCTTTTTCTTTGAGGATTCCAGAAGCACAACCTTCAATGACGGTTCGGCGATCTTCAGGGGGACCCCGGGAAACCCTCCCCCGGATCCCAGATCGAGGATAAAGGATTGCCTGGATAGGTACTTTAGCGGGGTAAGGGAGTCGAGAAAATGCTTGATAATTATCTCCCTATCCTCTACTAATGAGGTCAGATTGATCTTCCGGTTCCAGCGCTGCAGTTCCTTTAAATAGAGCCCAAAGCTCTCCACCTTCCCCTTGTCCAGAGGAACATCGAACCCCTCTGCACCCGAGATCAGCAGCTTCCTCAGCTCTTTTTGCAAATCACTAACTCCTGATAACTATATTTAAATTTAAGAGAAAAAGGGTTAAATGTCAATTCCCAATGACCAAATCCACTACAGATTTTAATGTCATTGCAAACCCTTCACCCCCTGTCATTGCGAGCCCTTCGTCCCCTCGTCATTCTGAGGGAGCCCTTCGCATATAAGCTCAGGATAAACTCCGCGACCGAAGAATCTCGCTCTGGTATACTCCGTGGAGGAAAAGAATTAGGCTCAGGATAAACTCCGCGAAGCCAGAGTTGCGAACGAAGTGAAGCAAACCCGTGGGATTGCTTCGGGCTTTGCCCTTGCAACGACCTCGCCGGATTGCTTCGTCCCGATGGACATCGGGACTCGCAATGACAGCTGGATTTTGCATTTTTCACTTATTACCGGAGGAAGTATGGTTCAGCGGAGGAGTATGCCCCTAATAGCCGAAACCAAATACTCAAACCTATTCTCCCGGTAATAACGCCGGTCCTCGGCTCCTAATAAAGAGCCTAACTTGACATGATAATCTTTTTTCTCGAACGAATCTACTACTGTGAGCACCTTTCCCAGCATCTTGGCGTCAACTTCTAACTTGACCCCCCTCCTCAAGATAAACTCAAGATCAAAGGCATCCCGGATTTCTCCCCTTTGGAGCAGGGCATTCATCTTCTCAGCCAACATATCTTCCAGGCTTAAAACCTTGACCCGTACCTGCCGATCTGAATGCTGGCTGAAAGCAATGGCCTCCGCAAAGCGGAAATCCTTATTTACTTTTCTTATTTCGATCTTAAGTCCGCGGGGATACTCGGAAGAAGTAAGTTCAAAGAGAATAGTGTGAAATTTATTAGCGGCATCCCTGATTTGGTAATGTTCGTTCAAAAACCTGCGGCATTTCTCGAAGTAATCAGGATAATCAACCTCCCGGGCAAACCAGAAATCCAGGTCTACAGAAAACCGGTTGGAACCGTAGCAAAGCCTGAGCATCGTCCCCCCGACAAACCCAAGTGGGACTAAAAACCGGCCGCTGTTCAGGCGGTCTAAAACCTCCATCTCGAATCTTTCCTGACGAATCAGATCTTGCATAGCTCCTTAACTAACTTTTGAGTCCTCTGAGGATATTGCATCATCCAACCCTTAACCTGCCTCCGGTCTAACTTACCTAAATCCAGGGCAGGTAGATCCAGTGGATACCTGCCCAGGGAATAAAGATAAAGAGAATCTAATAAAGCCTTTTCCCTGATGGCCATAAAAATTCCGTTCGTCCTTTGAAAACCGAAATAAAGTCGCTTCTGCAATTTAAAATAATGAAACTCGGTTCCCTCCACCTGAAATCGACAGCTCCGCTTCCAGGCAGCGCTTTCCCAGAAATCCCTTTGCACCTGGGTAGTGAGATTGTAAAAAGCCAGGGCGGTGGTGAAAGAGATATAGGACGGCACCTGGATAAAATTGGCGATCTGTAGGAGTTCTTCCCGGGCTAAAACCTTCCATTTTTCGGTAAGGATGTAGTAATCGCGTTTTAACCTGGTAAACAACCCATTTTGAACATAACGCGAACACAATACCCGGGCTGACACCGGCCGGATCCCCAGGATCCTAGCCACATCCTCGGCCCTAAAAAAAGGTTTATCCCGTAAAATGGCTAACTTCGCATAATTCATATTAAATACAATAAATATACATTATTGTTAATTATATATATTTAATAAAACAAAGTCAACTATTTCATTTATCCGCATAATCAGGGAGTTTGCTTTATTATATATGATATGCCTTGTCAGGCCAGATTAGATACAGGACTTTACCCGTTTTTTTAAGCCCGGTGTGGATAGGCGCCCCGATGGACATCGGGGTCGATCGACCCCGATCAGAGGACATCGGGGAGCCCCGCTTTTAGAAAAAATTCGTATAATTCGTGAAACATGTCCTGAGCCCCGCCGGTGGCGGGGTCGAAGGATTCGTGGTTCAAATCCATTGCGGGGTGAATAATAGGGGAGCGATAATCTGGGCTGGTAATGTATGGAGCCTGCTTAAGTAAAGCACGAATAAGGGCGGACACTGAGGTCCGCCCCTACAGGAATGGTACCGGCATAAGAATCATCCATTAGAATCTGGCATAGAGCTGGGAGCGGATAAAATAGGCATTATCCGCCCCGTCAGGATAATAATCCCCGGGCAGGAAATATTCTCCCAGAAGGTGCCCGGAAACATTATCGGTAAATTTATATTCAACCAGAAGCTGAGGATTGTTACCTCGATTCTTGCCATCACCCGGCCCATTTTCCTCATTGGCCCTAAAAATACATTCTCTTAAGGTGATGGCTAAATCCTCGATCGGCTCCAGAGATACCTTTCCCTCAAAGATCAGCATATTCCCCCACGTCCCCTCATCCGTATCCACTTCCCAGTAGCTGAAAAGGTCGGAGTTAGTGTAGAAATAGAGTTCGCTGTATTTCGGCCATTCTGAGTAAAAGCTATCCCACTGCTCATAGCTGCCAGAGGTATCCCGATCATCACCGGAAGTCATATAGAATCCCAGCTTAATGAGCGGATTCCACGCCAGGTCAAGCTGATAGGCCGCATGGCCGTATCCTCCCCAGGCATTCCGATCGGCATCCTGTTTTACCAAATCCAATGCCGTTACACCTTCATTATATTTCCCGAACTGCTGAGTGTATTCGGCGCCGTAGGAGAGAGAATCAATGATCTTCCCGGTCAGCCGCGTCCCGATAGCCGTGGTGTTCTGAGAGGGGTGTTCTCGGTGAAGTCCATAGAGCTCAAATTGATGATCCTCCAGAGATCGGTTAGTAATATAAACCCCATAAAGGTCCTCATCATCCCGGCTTATCCCGGAGTATATATCCTGTTTCAAATTCTCGTTTATCTTGGCCGCGAAGATATCAGCGGTTGTGTCTCTGCCTAAATCGGCGATTATCTTGATGGCATCAAAATATAATGTTCGGGACTCGTCCGCGGGGGTCCCCTCCTTAACCAGAAAGCCCTCTCCATAAACAAGGTCCTGCCGCCCGAACTTCACCAAGATCGGGGTATCAAAGAACTCGTACAACAACTGAATGAAAGAGTTGTCAATAACTATCAGATTATCTATAGCATGAGGCTCATCCGGGATTCCCCATGTCGGCTCAGCGGCTAATCTTATATATGCCTTAGCATCATCCCATAGATCAATATCAAGCCAGATCCGGGTGCGGTGGCGAAGGAACTCGGAGTAATCCATATCAACTTGTCGAGGCTCGTAAATATCATCTTCAAGGTCGGTAACATTCCTGGCGGCTATCCCTTGAATCCGAATATCACCCCCAACTGTAACATCTCCCGTCTCCCATTCTTCCCCTTCGCCTAATTCGTCTGAGGCGAAGGATGAGACGGAGAAAAATAAGGTCAAAATTAAAGCGCTAATTATTCCCACAAATCTCTTCATAGCCTCCTCCTTAAGAATATGGTTTTAAATTATTGTCTTAAAATATTACGGTTAAAGACATTTGTCAATAAATAATTGACCGGGGTTTCCTGAGTTTTATTTTACCCTTTATTTTGATCTTCGCTACAGTTCTGGTAATTATCATCAGCGGCGTCCTTATTTCTGCTATTTTAGTGACTTTTACCACTTTTATTCCTGAAAAACTCAGGAATCTTTTTCTAAAGAAGAATAGCCGGGCCTTGTAGGGGCGGAACTCCGTGTCCGCCCTTATCTGGGCCGACAGAGGCATCGGCCCCTACATTATCTTTTTTCCTCCGCAGAAGGCGAATTATACGAATCGCCTTATTCCGCCTTAGGCGGAATGGAAAGCTCCGCTTATCCACTTTTGAACCACGAATTACTCGAAAAAGACCGAGTTCCTGAGGAGCCCCGATGGGCATCGTGGCGTCTCGAAGGATTGGGGATTTGCTCAGAGAATTGTTGCCCTTGCCCTGCCCTGTGAAGTGTGCCTTTCACTACTTCATCAGGGCTACTCCCCCTGTCCGACGAAGCCTTGGCGAAGTCGGATGCTATTCCCTTCCGCCGTCGTCCTCCTTCGCTGAAGCTACGGCGGACTATGGCGGACAAGGCTATTCCCCCTGCCCCGATCCGATAGGCATCGGGGTGCTATTCCCTACTATTTTGCAGATTGGGATTTGGTCGATATTAGGTCTTGACAAAGCGATTTCGCGTGCTAAGCTTGGACAAAATTGAATATCTTTCTGGGTGTCCGAAAGGACCAAGAGGGAAGTGGGTGAGATTCCCACACGGTCCCGCCACTGTGATTGGGGAGCGACCCTGAATTAAACAGTCCACTGGCGGCCTGGGGAGCGACAGAAGATATAATCTGTCGTGAAGGGCTGCTGGGAAGGCTAAAGGGAAGCGAAGATCCATAAGTCAGGAGACCTGCCCGGGTAAGATACCTGTTCCGCTCTTCGCGGGAAAGAGCAAGGTGGGTCGAAAAAACCTTAAGCCTCTTGCTCTTCTCCATGAAGGGCAAGGGGCTTTTTTATTTAGGAGGAACTATGAAAAGATGGAAATTGTTGATGGGTTTAACTCTAGTAATCATCCTATTTGACTTTAAGTTTGTTCTTTCTGAGGTTCTTGAAGAGGAGAGGGAGGGGTTGAGGCTGGAGGATATAATTGTGACAGCTACCAGAACTGCTCACATTCGGAGGGACTTGCCCGTTGCTACCACGGTGATCACCCGGGAAGATCTGGATACCCTTAACTACCGGGACGTAGGGGAGGCCATCCGGGGTGCTACCGGACTGGATATAAAAGGTTATGGCCCCTTAGGATCGAACTCTTCAGTCAGTATCCGGGGTTCGGCCTCAGCCCAGGTTTTAGTGTTGATTGACGGACGTCCGGTAAATTCAATAACCACCGGCAATGCCGAATTAAATGAGATACCTCTCAGTAATGTAGAGAGGATCGAGATTATCCGGGGTCCCAGCTCTCACCTTTACGGTGCTAATGCATTGGGGGGAGTGGTTAATATCATTACCCAAAAATCCCCCCGAGAGACCAGGGGAAAACTAAGCGGTTCTTATGGTTCATTCAGTACCCAGCTATATCAACTTGAACAGGGAGCCACTATAAATGATTTCGGGTATTTGTTTTCCCTGGACTGGAAAAACTCAGACGGTTTCCGGGACAACTCAGACTATCGCTCCGGTAATGTCTCAGCAAAGTTGAATTATTTACTTAACAAAAACACAATCAATGTAAAGTTTGATTATTACCGCAATAAGCTGGGGCTTCCCGGACCCCTTCCGCCGGTGGGGGAGCTACCCAAGTATGGAAATGAGGAAGTAACCTCTCTGTTTGATGAGCAGGAGAGTGAGACATTCTCCGGAGATGTTTCGCTGAGTTGGATGCCAGAGGAAAACTCCGAAATGACCCTCCGGCTCTATCAGGAACAGAAAACCGTTGATTTTACCACTAGATTTGATGACTGGCTAAGTGGTGACCCGCTGGATGAGGAAGACCGGTATCGGGCCAACACCCTGGGCCTGAATCTTCAGTACCAATTAAGACTGGGGGAGATTAGTCGTTTGGCAGTAGGCATTGACGCGAAAGAGGATCGCTTTCGAGGCACCCAGAAGGTAATCAATCTTAATACCAGTGAAGTAACCCATCCTAATCTCTGGAAGCCGAGAACCCATAATTCTGGCCTGTGGCTGGAAGATGAATGGAAAATCCTCACGAGTTTTTTTGTCCTTCTTGGTATCCGTTTTGATATTCACTCCGAATATGGCTCTGAATGGAGCCCCAGTATGGGGGCAGTGTTCCACCCCGGAGAAAATACTACCCTGAGAGCCTCTATGGGCAGGGCCTACCGGGCACCATCCTTTAATGACCTATACTGGCCCACCGGAGGTAATCCTGAGCTAGAACCGGAAAAAGGCTGGGCCTATGAACTGGGGGCGGAGCAGGACCTGCTGGAGGATTTGATTCTGAGTTTGTCCGTCTTCTCCCGGAAGGTCAAAGATATGATCGCCTGGGCACCGGTGAGTGAGACCGGAATATGGGAACCCCAGAATGTGAATGAACACACTTCTCTGGGAGTTGAGGCGGAAGTGGAATATCGGTTAGATAAATTAATTCTATTGAGGCTCTCTTATACCTATCTGGATGCCGAGCAGAAAAATACCGAGGTGGTGTATGATGATCTTAGTGGTGATGTCCGAACCGAGGAGATAACTCGAACCGCAGCATTTATTCCCAAGCAGCAGGGAAAATTGAATGTAGTCTTCACACCTATTACCGGAACCCAATTGAGCTTCCAGGGCAGATTCGTGGGGGAAAGGGTAAGCTACTACACAAACTACGACAATTTTCCCGAAGTCACTCAGGATATTAAGAAGACTCCTAATTATTTTCTCTGTGATGCCAAGTTAACCCAGGGCCTGAGGAAACACCTAAAATTATTTTTAGCAATTGATAACCTCTTTGATATAAAAGATTATCTGGAGCAGCTTGGGACAAGCATTGATGATCGGGGCTACCCCTTCCCCGGGAGAACATTTACCGGGGGTATGAGTCTAAAATTTTGAGGAAGAGATTAACTTAAATAATGCGTGAATATCCGAATTATTGGTATATTGACAACTTTTTGAACCTTTTCGATATAGGGGCTCCGATGTTCATCGGAGCCCGTCGGGTTCGATGGCCTACTTCGCCATAGTGGCTACGAAGGCTGAAAATCGAACCCCTACAATTATGCATTATTAATGGATAAATCTTCGTAGGGGTCGGATTTATCCGACCCGCCGTTGAACCCCTACATTAACACATTATTTGGGTTAAACACTATATCTTGTATTTATCAACATTTCTATCCACAAGATGTTGATAAAATTATGAATTTGTATCAAAAACAATTTCCTCCCCCTCGATGGGGGAGGATAAAGGAGGGGGTGAAATTTTATCCGTTTTTCCCCCTCACCTTTACCCCGATGGATCCCGATGTCCATCGGGAGAGCAAGCCCTCTCCCACCAAGGAAGAGGGGACCAAAGGAGGAAGACATAAGCTTTATAGCTTCATGGAGTGGGGGTAAGGATAGCTGTTCCGCACTATACCGTGCTCTTTCCGAAGGCATAGAGGTCTCTCATCTATTTAATGTAGTATCCGAGGATGGCCGACACTCTATGTCCCACGGCCTGAACCCCAAATTGATAGCCGCCCAGGCTGAGGCAATTGGGATTCCGATAGTCCAGGTAAAAACCTCCTGGGGCTCATACGAGGCGGATTTCAAGAAAACGATCAGTGAGCTGAAGCAAGCTGGGATAGAGGGCATGATATTTGGGGACATTGATCTCCAGGAGCACCGGGATTGGGTGGAACGGGTCTGTAAAGAGCTTGAGATCCAACCCCTTCTGCCTTTATGGGGGTTTAATCGGGAGCGGATACTTGATGATTTCATAAAAGAGGGGTTTGAGGCCGTAGTAGTAGTGGTTAAAGCGGACATATTAGGTGAAAAGTGGCTTGGGCGTAAAATCGACAAACAGTTCTTAAAGGACCTTTCTAAGATTAAGAACGAAATCGGAATTGACTTATGTGGCGAAAAAGGAGAATATCACACATTTGTAACGAATGGCCCTTCGTTCAAACAGCATATTAAAATACTTGATAGCCAGAAGGTTTTAAGAGATAAATATAGGTTTTTGGAGGTTATAGGGTATAAAATTGTTGATTCAGACCCTTAAAAAGCAGATAAGACACCGTAAAATAACGGTTGGGGCATTCGGTTACGGTTACATGGCTAACCAATCGACAGGCAAAAGACAAGGTTTTGAACATTTGATACCTGTCCTGAGGAACGAAGTGTCTCGAAGGATTTGGATTTAGAATTTGTTTAGGGTTTAGGATTTGGGATTTATTTACTTGCCCACAATAATTCGGGATGAGCCGATATGGCTGGAATTATCAACTTAGTATTTAAACTGCAAGATAATGAATTCTTACCTACATACAACATATTGTAGTTATCAACACATTAATCCACAACATGTTGATAAAAGACTCTTTATCTCAATTGCCTTATCTCTTTGATAAATCGAGGGAAAATTGGAAATACTGCTATCTCGAAAATGGATTCTCAGCACTGATATCAGAAATTCAATTATATACAACATATTGTAGTTATTAACAGCTCTATCCACAAGATGTTGATAAAGAAGCTCCTAATCTTAACTGTATTACCTTTAATCCTGGGAGATTTGGCCCTGGCCGAAGACAAGATCAGGGTTGATCCCGAACCTATGAGGATCATCTCTATGGCCCCCAGCCTTACCGAGACTCTTTTTGCTCTGGGCCTGGGTAGCAGGGTGGTAGGGGTAACCAACTTTTGTAATTATCCCCCGGAGGCCCGGAAAAAGGAAAAGATCGGAGGCTTTAGCAACCCTAATCTGGAAAAAATAGTCTCTTTGAAGCCGGATTTGATTCTGGCTACCCTTGATGGTAATAAAAAAGAGGTAATTGATAAGCTTAAGGAGCTGGGACTTTCAGTTAATGTAACTAACCCCAGGAATATTGAGGAGATCTTAGGCGCTATAACCCAGATCGGCCAGGCAACTTATCAACAGAAGAGGGCCGAAGAGCTGGTAAGCTCAATGAGGAGAAGGATAGAGACGGTAGTTAAGTCAGTTAAGGGACTCCGGAGGCCCCCGGTTCTATTTATTTACGGAGAAGACCCTCTAATTGCTGCGGGCTCGGGGACCTTTGCTAATGATCTGATTAGATTAGCCGGGGGAAGGAATATTTCCGAGGACTCATGGATCCCTTATCCCAAGTACAATTTTGAGGAAATCCTGATAAAGAAGCCGGAGCGGATCTTCATCTCTTCCATGGAAACTACCGCAAAGGCCCCCTCAAAGGTAATCGAGAGGTGGAAAAAGTGGTCCTCAATACCGGCAATTACCAAAGAGCAGGTCTATCTTATTAATGGAGATATGATTGATCGCTCCGGTCCCCGAATTGTCGAGGGACTGGAGATCCTGGCCCGGCTGATTCACCCCGAGGCCTTTAATCTTGATGGTAGTCAATAGCAGCCGATAAAGACACTATGGATAGGCGGGGCTTCCTTTTTGTATTCAAAACAACTTCCTCCCCCTTGCCTGTCCTGAGCAGAGTCGAAGGAATGGGGGAGGATCAAGGTGGGGGTGAAATACCTATCCATTTTCCCCCCTCACCTTTACCCCGATGGGCATCGGGGTCGAAGGAATGGGGGAGGAAAGAGTAGGGGTTCGATTTTCAGCCTTCGTAGTCCCGCGTTCACGCGGGACGAAGTAGGCCATCGAACCCGATCCGCCTGGGGCGGAGGTTCTGGCTTGATAAATCAAGCCCCTACAAAAAACAGATCCGCCTGGGACGGATTGAAGGATTTATAAGGAACTCTAAAATGCCAGTTACCCTTAAAAAGGTTTTAGTTCTCTCCTCTTTTCTGTCCCTGCTTCTGTTGACAGTGGCCTTGATCTCCCTCTCCGTAGGCAGTGCGGGGATAGGATTCACCAGAATATTATCAATTATCCTGAGTAAACTGCCTTTCTTACCTTCTTCTCCTTTGGACGAGACCGAGGTGGCGATAGTGCTCTCCATCCGCCTACCCCGGATCCTGCTGGCCGCTCTGGTAGGTGCTGCGCTCTCGGTTGCCGGGGTGGTGTTTCAGTGTCTGCTCCGTAATCCCTTGGCTGACCCCTATATCCTGGGCATATCAAGTGGCTCGGCAGTAGGGGCAATCCTGGCCATTATGGCCGGAGTTATGGCCTCTTCCTGGGGTATCCCCCTGGCATCCTTTGGGGGAGCCCTCCTAACTATCCTTCTGGTTTACCGGATCGCCCGGGTGGGTGGGAGGATGGAAACCAATACGCTCCTCTTGGTAGGAGTGACCATTGGCTTCTTCTTTGCCGCCATCGTTATGTTTCTTCTCACCATTTCCCCTATCCATGGCCTGCAGAAGGCATTTTTCTGGCTGATGGGAGACCTTAGCACTGCTAACTATCTGAAAATTATAATTATTCTACCATACGTCCTGGGAGGCATGGTATTTATTTACGCCTGGGCCCGGAGCCTGAATATAATCAGTATGGGTGAGGAGGCGGCTCTGCAGTTAGGGATCGAGGTGGAAAAGGCCAAGCTGATCCTCTTCGTAGCCGCTTCTTTAATCACCGGAGTCGCTGTGGCGGTGAGTGGAGTTATTGGCTTTGTCGGACTTATTATTCCCCATATGGTAAGGCTCCTGGCGGGGCCGGATCACCGCCTGCTCCTGCCGGCCTCAGCCCTGGTAGGAAGCTCCTTTCTGATAATTGCTGATACCCTGGCCCGTATTGTTATTATTCCCTCTGAACTCCCGGTGGGCGTGGTGACGGCCTTTTTCGGAGCCCCTTTCTTTATTTATCTACTCAGGAGAAAACGAGGGGAGGTATTAGATGAGCAAAATCTATGAACTTAACGAGATCTGGTTTAGATATTACCGGGATTGGATCCTCAAAGATATTGGCTTCCAGGTGGAGAAAGGGGAGCTTCTGGGGATCATCGGTCCCAATGGCTCGGGGAAAACCACCTTGCTCCGGATTCTTGATAGGATCCTTATACCCCAGAAAGGCAAGGTTGTTATTGATAGCCTGGATATAAGAGGGATCAGAAGGAAGGAAATAGCCCAGATGGTGGCGGTTGTCCCTCAGGAGCCTCTGTTCAGCTTTTCGTTCAGCGTCCTGGAGGTGGTCCTGATGGGCCGGGCCCCACATTTAAGGAGTGTCGGATTCGAGGGGAAGAAGGATTATAGTATTGCCCGCCGGGCAATGGAGCTTACTGATACCTGGAGGTTTTCCGCCCGCTCGATTACCGAGCTGAGCGGAGGAGAGCGCCAACGGGTAATGATCGCCCGGGCTCTCACCCAGGAGCCGGAGATCCTACTTCTGGATGAGCCCACCAGCCATCTGGACATCAATCATCAGGTAGAAATAATGGACATAATCAAAGACCTGAACATTACTAAAGGGCTCACTGTGATAGTTGTATCGCACGATATCAATCTGTCGGCAGAGTACTGCGATCGGATAGTGATGTTGAGCGAAGGGGAAATTCATCAAATGGGAAGTGCCGGGGAGGTGATAACTGCCCAAAACCTCCAGGATGTTTATGGGGCCAAGGTCCTGGTCGATACCAACCCGGCAAGCAGCGCCCCCCGGGTTACCCTATTGAGCAAGGCAGGGTAGTTCAGGAAGTAAGATTTGGAGGAGTTTCGGAACTTTTTGAAATAATAGGTAAATTTCGAAACCCCTTATTTTATCAAGAAAAAAGCATAGAATAGATTAAATATAATCAATATAAGCAAATGTAATCATTGGATGGACACCAAGCAAATTTTTCTTGACAGGATTTTAGGGGCGTGTTACAAAGGTATAAAGTTGCAGAAATTAGTGATTTTCCCTTACCATAGAACTTCATACCTTAAAAGAGATGCAGAGCTGTAAAAGCCCTTCCCTAAAAAAGGGCTTCTTGGAGGGAGGTTGGCTCTGAAAAATTCGGAGTTTTTTAATTAAGCTCTATCTATTCAGAAATTTCACTTAAAAATCCAGCACGTAGCATAGAAGTTGTAAGCTGTTATCGGCATTAAATCGAATAATAATAGCCCATTTACTTGATCGTGTAAAACGGAGGCAGAAAGGAGAAATAGCAGTGAAAAAAGGAGATGCTATTCTAGGTAATGATGCCAGTAAATTTGGGTGGCGGGAAAAAACAGAAAAGGTTATTCCTGAAAAGTTAAAAAAGGAACTTGCAAAATTGAGAGAAGAACCAACTTCGACTACTAGTGAAAAAGGTGACCGTCACTATGGGCTTCCTCCAGATGCAAAAGAACGGCGCATGTGAAGATGAGGCGAAGCAATTTTAGAAATTGAAACGGGGATATATATTATCCCCGTTTTTTTCTTAGGAGGCTCTAATGCCACAACACGAAACAATAGAACCAGAAAAACCTTTCCAAAATTGGTCAATATTAGACCTCGAGCAGGAGAATGACCGCGAAAAACTTGAGCAATTGCTGCTTCCAAAACGAGGGTTATCCATAACAGCATTGTCTGTGCTTGATTACCTTCTAAAGCGTCCTGAAGGTAATGAACTTCCATTATGTCGCAGTGTTTTAATCGAAGACACTTACTTTGACCAAGACTTTATAAATAGCATAAGCTCATTTTATTCCAAGAGTTTCAGGAACGTAGATAGGATTTGCAAAAGGCTCCACTTCTTCTCCTGCAAGATTGAACATTCTCACATTATTGACTTAGAGCAATACCAAGATTCATATCTTGGGTTTTGCGTTATTCGACCCTTACAGCAGAAAGTACTGGGTCGAATTGTGCTTAAACCTCGGAGGGAAACACCAGAGGAGGAATTCCCTATCTGCTCTGGACATTTTTACGTAAATATAGCTGGTACGAAATTATTTGTGGATTCGGCGCCCTTGATGGAGCAGGATGGCCGAGTTCAAACCTGTAGCTCCGTTGCTATTTGGGTTAGCACTACAACGATGGCTCACTACTTTGATTTACCCGATTATACTACCTCGGAGATAATGGATAAAGCGACCAAATTCTTAGCAGGTCCAAGGGTAGGACCAACCCAAGGTCTCACTTATGATCAAATGATGCTGGCTTTGAAAGATATGGGTTATGATCCTATTATGTTCGGCCCAATGGAAAAGCTTGAGGCGATTCATACGATATATTCATATATCGAATCAGGGATACCTCCCATTTTATCGCTTGAGTTTCCTGATAATACATTTCATGCAATAACCGCTTTAGGTCATACCCATAAGCGTCCACTACAAACGCCCGTTTTGAGACTAGGAAGAGAGCCTCTGCGTTATTTTAGAAGCTCCGAATGGATTCCTTCTTTTTACATTCATGATGACCAAAGAGGAATTTTTCGCGAGTTGAAGTTTATTGAGCCCGATTCTACCCAACTGAGACAAAGAATACAATCTGCTTATAATGGCACTTCGTTTTCGACCAACATTACTGTTGATTTAGAAAAATGGCGCACACCTGTTTCCCTTAATTTAGACCTTCCGCCGACAGAAATCCCAAGGGAAGTGATCGCAAACCTATGGGCAGTCATTGTACCGTTACCAAGAGGTATTACCTTATCTCATTTAGAGGCGGAAAATAAATGCGTTTCGATAATGAGACTTTACGTTAGTAGCTATGATCTAGAAGTTCCTGAAGATCTAGTGATTCGCACATATCTTACTCGTTCAAATGACTACAAAGCGAGAATGAAGCCAGATAGCGACATAAATGATTATGTCAGGATACTATATCGTAGTAAGCCAATGCCAAAGTGGCTCTGGGTCACAGAGCTATCTACTGTATCCAAGATGAATGTTACCCACATAGATGACCTTCGCATTATAGGTGAGCTTATTATCGATGCAACCAGCAATCCATGGCCCAATACTGATTTCATAGCATTTCACTGGATTAATGAAAATGATGAAGAAGGCATGGTGGTGACGATGAGTCTGGATGATAAAGATATTGATAGTGCACTATTGACATGGTCGAGCGGCCCTGATGAACCATATCGCCCATTGCTTCGGTGACCCATCCAGCTGCAAAAAATTCAACACTTTGCCACACTCTTATAACCGGATAATTTTTATAGATAGGGAACGAAAGCCAGAAAACAAGGAAGAAATATCTAATATAATCAAGGAGATACTAACAATAAGTTAATATTTCAATTACGCCCCAGCTCTCAGGGGAGAGGAATAGAACCTGTCCTGAGCTTGTCGAAGGAGTAAGGGGGAAATGAAGCAAAACAATATTGAGATATGCAAAAATCTTCAGAGAAATCAAACAGATGCTGAACAAAAGACAATAGAAAAGGAAAGGCAATTCAGGGAGTGAGGGCGCGGGTGAGGTGCTCAATTAGAGACCTGGCCAGTTCAATTGTAAGCTCAGCGTCCTCTTTACTTATTTTACCGGTAAATTTATACCGAGCGGAGTTCCTCAACTCTAAGGAAAGATTAAGTTCTCTTCCAAATTTTTTATCAAGGAGTCCCTTTTTAATATAAAGTTCGCCGAATTTGCCTACAATACCCCCGTGGGAGGAAGGAATATCGTCAATCTTCAAAAGAATGAGTCCTTTTACCGCCAGCTCAGCTGAGTTATAGGCAGCATCAACGGCTAACCGCAGATATCCGTTCTGAAGGGCGTTTATAGATGAGTCCAAGTATTCTTCCGCCAAGCCTTTTAAATTCTTGCCGGTTTCTAACTTCAATTTATCTTCAGGCATTGAATAAATCTCCCTTCCATTGTTGATTACATTATAGATAAAATAATCTTTTATGGGGAATAGCTCTTCCAGTTCGCAAATGAGAGGCTCAAGAGGAAGCTTTCGCTCCATCTGAAAATCAAAGGTTACCTCAGCGACGGTCTCTCGAATACCTCCCCCATTATTTGCTACAATCAGCAGGTCAATATCGCTGCCTGGCTTGGCAGTTCCCTTGAGGACACTGCCAAAAAGGTAGATCTTAGCAATACACCCTCCGACCTTACTGGAAAGAAGGGCGCTCTTGAATTCTTCAATAACAGCAAACACTTTAGGCTCTTTCACGCTGGCTTTCATTATTATAGTAAATTTAATAAAAATCGAGGATAGGCTGGGCTTTTGCTCGGCTGAGCCTGTCGAAGTCCAGCCCTGCTTTATCCGCCTAAAGACAGATATATTTCAGTAGTGTTTATTCTCCCATGAGTTAGCATCAATTTCAAGACTCTTTATCGCTCTTGCATTTTTTAAGGCACTTCTATATAATTATTCGCAACTGTTTATCCCAGATTATGCGTAAACATCCTAATAGTTGGTATATTAATAATTTATCCTTCGACCCCGCCACAGGCGGGGCTCAGGAAAAGCTTGTACCTGTTTGATGTAATCTGCCTATGGCGGATTGTAGGGGTGGACCTCTGTATCCACCCTTATTCGGGCCGACAGAGACGTCGGCCCCTACATTAATATACTATTTGGGTTTTTAGTTTAAAGGTATTATGAAGGCTAAGTCAATAATGATCCAGGGCACTGGTTCTTATGTGGGAAAGAGCGCGATAGCTGCTGCCTTCTGTCGCATACTTAGTCAGGATGGCCACCGGGTTGCTCCCTTCAAGCCCCAGAATATATCCCTGAATTCTTACATAACCGGGGAGGGAGGGGAGATTGGGAGGTCACAGGCAGTGCAGGCAGAGGCAGCCGGGGTGGAGCCCAGTGTGGACATGAACCCTATTCTGATCAAGCCTACTTCAGATGCCAACGCCCAGGTGATTATTCAGGGAAAAGTATATGGAAACATGCCCGCCTATCAGGACCAGGAATTCAAGAAGATAGCAATCAAGGCGATAAAAGAAAGCTATAAGAGATTGACAAGACAGTATGATTTGATAATAATTGAGGGTGCCGGGAGCCCGGCCGAGATCAATCTTCCGGGTAACGACATTGCCAATATGGGCAGCGCCGAGTTGATTGGCTCTCCGGTGCTCCTTGTCGGGGATATCGATAAAGGCGGGGTATTCGCCTCACTGGTAGGAACCATGGAGCTTCTTCAAGAACAGAAAAGGAAACTAATCAGGGGTTTTATAATCAATAAGTTTCGCGGGGATAAAAGCCTGCTTACCCCCGGGCTGAAGTTTCTGGAGAATAAGTACGGATGTCCGGCATTAGGTGTCGTCCCTTATTTCAAGGATATTTATCTCCAGGAGGAGGATAGTCTATCTCTGGAGCAGCTTAAATCGAGTAATGATAAAAAGGATTTGCGGTTAGCGGTTATCCATCTTCCCCATATCTCCAACTTTACCGATTTTGACGCCCTGGAAAAGGAGGAAGGTGTTAGGGTAGAGTATCTGAGGAACGGCGGGAACCTGGACAGTGTGGATCTGATCATTATCCCCGGGAGTAAAAACACGATCGAAGACCTGGTCTATCTGGAAGAATCGGGAATAAAAGAGAAGATAGTGGACTATTATCACCGGGGGGGAAGGGTTGTAGGTATCTGCGGTGGCTACCAGATGCTGGGAAACGGAATTTCAGACCCTTATGAGGTAGAAGGTAAAAGAAAAGACGCTGAGGGACTGGGTTTACTGAATGTTGACTCGACCCTGGAAAAAGAAAAAGTTACCTCTTTAGTCGAGGCCTTACCTGCCGAAAGGGCAGAAAATAGCGGGACGATCAAGGGATATGAGATCCATATGGGAAAAACCATACTGAACGAAGGGGCAAGGCCAATATTTCTCATTTACAAACGGCAAAACCAGGAGGTAAACCTCCCGGAAGGGGCGGTTTCCTCTGACGGCAGGGTTTGGGGGACTTACATCCATGGGATATTTGATAATGATCAGTTTCGTAGGAGCTTTGTCAATCTCCTGCGCCGCGAAAAGGGACTCCCACCCCGGGAAACCCTACAATTCAGCTATGATGAGGAGAAGGAAAGGAGCTTTAACCACCTGGCCAATTTAGTAAGAGAGAATCTGAATATGGATAAGTTATATCAGATTATCTTTAATTTACACTAAAGGTTCTTCGGGGAATAGCAAGGAGTAGCAGGGGATGTCATTGCGAGCGAAGCGAAGCAAACCCGACGAGATTGCTTCGGAGACTACATCTCCTCGCAATGACGCGTCGTAGGAAATGGCAGGGAGTAGAATCCTCTAATCCTCTCTTTCATGGGAATCTATTCCTTCGACAGGCTCAGGACAAGCAATGGACCAGAAGAAAAAAGGCCTGATTCAGGTCTATACCGGTGATGGGAAGGGCAAGACCACTGCCAGTGTCGGCCAGGCAGTCAGGGCAGCGGGACATAAATGGAAGGTCTGCTTTGTATACTTATTCAAAAACCCCGACGATTATGGGTATGGAGAGCTCGAGGCCTTAGAGAGCCTGGGGGTAAGGGTCTTTGGTTTTGCTCAAAAGCATCCTCATTTCTATAAAGATATCAGCCCTGATGAGATGAGGAGACAGTGCCTCGAGGGAGTTGATTTTATCAGGAATCTCTTCAAGGAAGGCGCTTGTGACCTTTTGATCATAGATGAGATGAATATCGCCGTGCGGGACAAGTTTTTGCAGGAGGAGGAATTATTAACCCTGCTTGAAGAGAAACCTCCGGAGTTAGAAATTATCCTGACCGGGAGAGGGGCAACTGAAAGAGTTATCGAAAAGGCAGACCTGGTTACCTCGATGACCAAAATAAAGCATCACTTTGACCAGGGGATAAAAAGTAGAGAAGGGATTGAATATTAATTCTAAAAAATGAGGAGTAACATATGAAAAAATCTATGTTTTTTAGTTTAGCTTTAATCCTGACCGTCGCTGTATCTTCAAATTTAGACATAGCTGTTGCCAATGAGGAGCACTCTCCAATTGATCTCTCCCTTGACGGCTATTACCGGACCCGGTGGATCAATCAGGGACTTGAACAAAGTGGTAGCTCCAAACGCTTCAGTTATTTTCAGCAAAGGCTCCGGCTGGAGCCAGGGCTTCAGATTAACGAGGAAGCTAAGGTGCAGCTTCAAGTAGACCTATTAGATAATGTAGTTTGGGGCGACAACCGGGAAGAGGCTACTTTTTTCTCGGGAAGCCCGAGTAGTCATGGAAAGGAAGGGGAAGAAATTGATTATATAATTGTTAAGAGAGCCTGGGGGGAGGCCGTTACCCCCCTGGGGCTTTTACGGATCGGTCGCCAGGCTGCCAATTGGGGGATGGGAATCTACCACAATGATGGCGATGGCTTCGACGATGACTGGGGGGATAATCATTGGGGAGATACGGTTGATCGAATTTTATGGGCAGTAAAGCTCAGGGATTTCTATATCATCCCTATGTATGACAAGATTTTGGAAGGCCCCCTACACTCTGCCTACCCAACCGATAACTATATAAACGGCGATGTCGATGAATATATCTTAGGGCTGCTTTACAAAAAAGAGGAGACCAAAGGTGGGTTTTACCTTGTCAACCGGAAGCAGGCTCGACCCACCGGCGCTAATATCTGGCTCTATGACCTGTATGGGCATTATAAACTGGGGCCAGTTAATTTAGAAGCTGAGGTCTTAACGGTTGATGGTGACTTAAGAATAGATCCCGTATTGGGTAAAGTCGATATTAATGAGATGTTTGGTGGGGTAGTTAAGGGAGATTGTCCGGTGGGCCCGACTGAATTAAGCCTCGAGGTTGGATTCGCCACCGGACCGGCTGCGAATGAATCCTGGGAGGAAATTCCAATCACTGTAAATGGAACAACAAAGGACTTATTAATCCCCACCGGAACGGAAATGAGGGAGTTCTTCTTTGATCCTGATTATAATGTGGCATTAATCCTGTTTGAGGAATATGGTGGTAAGGATTTAAATGGCCACACGGCGGTGAGTAATGCCCTCTATGTCAAGCCGACCGTTAAGTATTCATTCCGGGACCTCTTTAAGGCTCAGTCCTCCGTCATCTGGGGGCGGGCTGATAAGAAGGTCAACTATCAGGGTGGTAATAAAAAGGCTAATAATTTGGGGATAGAGCTTGACCTGGGAATAGCCGGGGAGATAGCCGACATGGCCGAGTTGGGGGTGCAGTTTGGTTACCTCTTCCCTGGTGACGCCTTCAAAGATGCTAATGGAGATAAGAAGGGTGCCTATGCCCTGCAATTAAGGTTTACTTCTTCCTTTTAACCCAGATTATACGTAAACATCCGAATTGCTTATCCTGAGCCTGTCGAAGGATTGGTTGTCCGTTATTCGGTTTTGCTGCTCACCCCGTGAAAAATTCTCGATATTTATCAAAGGTAATCACATTTAGCAACTTATTTCTACGGGGCTCGTTTCGTCTCTCGTCACTAGATTGCGTTTTCCCTTAACCACTATACGAATCCCGACCTGTCCTGAGCCTGTCGAAGGATACTAGCTGCGCAACCACAACCAATTGACTCAACCGATACCTTGCATAGTTTTATCAGCCACTAAGGGGTCATAACCCAAAAAGGAGCACTATTATGAAAAAGCTTACCCATTTTGATGAAGAGGGCAGGGCAAGAATGGTTGATGTGGGCAGCAAAGAGATAACCCGGAGGGAGGCGGTCGCCTGGGGATGCATAAAGATGAACCGCGAAACCTTCCGGCGAATTCAGGACAAAGAGATCGAGAAGGGAGATCCCCTGGGAGTCGCCCAGGTAGCCGGAATCATGGCCGCCAAGAGGACCAGCGAGCTTATCCCGATGTGCCACCCCTTAAGCCTCACTAATGTCGAGCTATCGTTTGAACCGATGGAGAAAGACTGCTCTATCGGTATCAGGTCTAAGGTCAAGATTATGGATCGAACCGGAGTGGAGATGGAGGCACTGACCGCAGTAGCAGTCGCCGCTCTGACCATCTATGATATGTGCAAATCTTCCGATCGGGGGATGGTTATTTCGGAGATAAAGCTCCTGGAAAAGAAAGGGGGAAAGAGCGGAAAGTTCATCCGCACCTAAATCCTGCCTTCGGTTGTTTTCAGGACTCTCCTGAGTTTTAACCCAGCGGAGTAACGAAGTTCGCTAAAATAAGGGATAGGCGGATCGGGTTCGATGGCCTACTTCGTCCCGCGTGAACGCGGGACTACGAAGGCTGAAAATCGAACCCCTACAATTATGCATTATTCATGGATAAATCTTCGTAGGGGTCGGATTTATCCGACCCGCAGACCCGCCCTCGAACCTCTAAATTAATGCATTATTTAGGTTCAAATAGTAGAGCAAAAAACAACATAAAAAACTTGACAGGGCGATCTAATAATATACATATAATGTTAATATAATTTTGCGGAGGCCTAAAATAAATTTCGAATGAAGGGAGGAGAAAATGAAAAAGTTGCTTGTTATATCAGTGATTGCCCTTGCGTTAGTGTTTACCCTATCTTCTGCTTCCGTTTACGCAAAAGGACTAACAGGAATAGGGGTAAAAGCTGGGTTGAACCTTGCCAATGCTTATGGTGATGATGCTAAACCTTTGATGGCTTACGCCGCGTTGACGGGGTTTGGCATGCCAGAGGAAGAGGCTGCGCTGTGGGCTTATGATGTTGATGTGTCGAAGAAAATGAGAATTGGAGCTGCGTTTGGAGGTTTTATTGAGTACAGTATCAATGATAACTTTGCCATTCAGCCAGAGTTCCTATACACTATGAAAGGAGTGAAAGGGGAATTTGAGGAGGAGGATCCATATACTGGAGAGACCGTAAAGGTGAAGGGAACGATAAAGCTGAATTATCTGGAAATTCCGGTTTTGGCCAAACTATCAATACCAACTCAAGGAAGTATTAAACCTGTCTTCCTTCTTGGTCCTGCCTTAGCCTTAAAATTAAGTGCTAAAACAAAGGGGGAAGCTAAGGGGGAGACTATTGATGAGTCTGGCAGTGAAGACATTTCAAGCGATGTAAAAGATTTTGACTTCGGGGTAGTTGTTGGCGCAGGTGTTGATTACGAGCTTGCCTCAGGGGGAAAAGTCACGGTTGATGGTCGGTATACTTTAGGATTGACTAATGTTTCTGATATTGAAGGAGCAGAAGAAGATTTAGACGCAAAGAACGCAGTGATTTCAGTAATGATTGGATATTTGTTCCCACTAAAATAAAACACTTCGCCTGACAACTTATAGAAAATTAATCCTTTATCTAATATCAACCATTTAACCCTTTCCAGAACAACTGGAAAGGGTTTTTTGTTCAATTTTGTCCGAATTGCGGAAAATCTTGATAAAAACTTGACAAAAGGAATCTATCTAATATATTATATAGCTTAATATAATTATCCGGAGGCCTAAGATAAATTTTATATGAGAGGGGGTGAGAGAGAAAATTATATAGTCTTTGGAAACCTGGTAGTTTTGATTCTCACAGATTAACCCAAAATTTCTTTAAGGAGGAGAAAATGAAAAAGCTGATTGTTGTATTATTAGGAGTAGCCCTGGTAATGGGCTTTGCCATCACTGCGGCCGAAGCAGGAACGGATGCCGGGAAAATTCGGTTAGGTGCTACCTTAGCAGGATTTGATTGGAGGAAAGCGACGATTGATGTAGAAGGTGACCCCGAAGTCAGCACAACCGTTATCTTCTTAGGAGAGGGGGCGGGAGCTACCGTAGGATATTGCGTCAATGACAACATCGAAGTGGGCGGGAGTCTCATGTTCTCACTAACAACTGACAAAACAAAAGATCCCGAAGGAGAATCAGAAGAGAAAGGGACGGATATAAATCTTGCGGCTTATTTTAATTACAACCATCCGATTTCTGATCAACTCGTTGTTTACCCCGAGGTCCTGGTTGGCTTTACGAGCATGAAAGAGGAGAATGATGACGCTGAAACGGAAACTACACTATCCGGTATTATGTTTGGAGGTGGGGGCGGTATCAAATACTTTCCGATCGATAATGCTTCCCTTGATTTCGGAGTCAACTTCATTTACGGTATGCTGAAAGTTGAGGATAAACAACCCGATTGGGAGATGGAAGAAGATGCTTCTGGTCTTGAGGTGCTGGCTAAGGTGGGAATATCCGTATACTTAGGAGGAAGTAAATAATCCCTTTATTTAATATTTAATATCAACTATTTAAACCCTTTCCAGTTATTCTGGAAAGGGTTTTTTGTTTAATTTGTTAGGATTGTGGTATATAGGTTTTATTCTTTTCCAGTAGGGGTCGACGTCCTGAGGAGCCCCGATGCCTATCGGGGCGTCTCGAAGGATCGACCCGAATCCTTCGGCAAGACCAGGGCTCAGGACCGGCTTGTACTTATTTAGTCCGCCTCAGGCGGACGAATTAAGCCATCAAGCCTTCACCCCGATGGACATCGGGGCAAGCCGGGTTCGATGGCCTACTTCGCCGTAGTTTGTAGGTCGAGCATCTTGCCCGACATAATGGCGGGCTGGAAGCCCGCCCTACAACGCGAAGGCTGAAAATCGAACCCCTACAATTACTGTTTCGGGTTCAATAACCTGTCCTGACCCCTTCGATGGAGTTTATCCCGAGCAATGCCGAGGGGTTCAGGACAGGCATATCGAAAGAGACACGGAGATGAACATCCAAATTGACATTAGTAAATAAATAATTTAATATTATTAATAAAATAGAAAGTAAGGAAAAATGGAGAACTTGATGGAAGAAAAAAGTAAAAAGACTGGTTGAAGGACTAAACATTGGGGGCAGCAGGGATGTCGGAAAACTGTAAAATATTATTAAATGTCATTCTAACCCTGATTTAAGTGAAGTAGTGGAATCTAATATAATTAAGTTTCAGAGATTCTTCCCAGAGTTTATCCTGAACCTAGATTCTTCGCGGAGCCTGTCGAAGGGCTCAGAATGACAGATGGCGAGGGGCACAGGACCCGGCTAAGGATAAGTTTTATTCGTTGATTGTAGTGACATAATACAAAATCTTAAGAAGGGAGGGGAGTTGTGGTGAAACCAATTAAGGGAATCTATGATGGGAAAGAGGTAAAACCGTTAGAACCTATACGAACGGAGAAAAAGTATAGGGTGGAAATTAATTTCATAGAAGAACTTAAGGAAGATGTGGTAGGTGAAGATACTATGAAACTAGCTGGTCTTTTAGCGGATATAACCGAGGAAGAATTCAAGGAGTTCCAAGAGATTGCATTTTATCACTCTCGATTCAAAACTCTCTATCTTCCTGGATAAGTCATTCATTCTTTCCGCAGCTTTCTAAGTGTCCTTAGGCACTCTCTTTTCTCCATCTCAAGGGCTTCCCATTCAATGTAATCTGTTTCCACTTTGTGAGTGTGCTTTCCAGCTATTTTCCCCTCCTTCCATGAACGGGCAAATTGTCCAAAACTCAAACCATAACTGGACTCAAATTTCGCCAATTCATCGTTTAGATAACGAATCCTGTATTCGGTATTTTTTAGCACCAGTCTTCCTATTTTGTCTTCAACTTTCTCCCCCTCAAAAAGGTCGAGTGTCTTAACAAGCTTATCAGATATTTGAATTGCCCTCATACTTTCTCTTCTGATAGATTAAAATTTACTTTTAAAATGCTCCTTAATATTTGTCGAGTAGACATTGCTTAACCTACTTTCAGCTATCCAACACCTTATCACGAAGCTCATAGGTTGTAAAATGTGGCACTGTAAACTTAACTGGGTCTAGTTATCTGAGAGAAATACAGTCTAAAAAACATTGGCCTTAATAAACTCAATCGTGGATATGTGTAGATTCCGATTTGTATCAAAAACAACCTCCTCCC
>SDBT01004195.1_pt1 | contig 24561 bp, 14 predicted proteins | sample 2277101 | NCBI WGS metagenome assembly SDBT01 (sample SAMN10404973, study PRJNA504765) | marine sediment metagenome | isolation source: marine sediment core GS10_PC15, 103 cmbsf | place: Arctic Ocean: Southern Knipovich Ridge | collected 2010 | reverse complement strand
AAGAAAAGCGGGCATTACCAGGTCAGCAATCACTTTAATGACGGGGCCATCATAGGGACATTTTTTAACAGGCACAGGGATGGGCATCCCGATACCAGGACCGACCTGTACTATTTGCAGACCAGGGATTTTGGCAGGACCTGGGAAGACATATACAGAAAACCGGCCAGCCTGCCATTGTCGGAAGTCGACATCATTCCCCGGATCATCGATTACCAGACATTGGGCAAGAATGTTTACATGAAAGACATGGGCTTCGACAGCAAGGGGAATCCAGTCTGCCTTTATATCACGAGTGGAGGGCATGAACCGGGACCTAAAAATAAGCCCTATCAGTGGCGTGTAACACACTGGAATGGGAGGCGATGGAAAACCCACGATATTTGTGAATCGGACCATAATTATGACATGGGAAGCCTTTTTGTGAGTGATAGTAGCTGGATAGTTGTTGGTCCCACTGAAACAGGACCACAGCTATGGGGTACTGGCGGGGAAATTGCCATATGGACCTCTGTAAACAAAGGACGGGACTGGGTTAAACAGCGGGATGTTACCATGAAGAGTGAATTGAACCACAGCTATGTCAGACGACCGTTGAATGCAAAAGCACCATTCTGTTTCTTCTGGGCTTCGGGACATGCACATGAATTCAGTATCTCGGAATTGTATTTCGGGGACTTCAACGGCCTGGTTTGGAAATTGCCGTATACCATGAAGGAGGACTTCGGGAAACCGGAGAGAATTGAATTTTAATGCTTAATTTCAAAAAAAATAATATCATGAGGATTTTCTTATTGATCCCGGCATTTATTGCCATCAGTCTGGTTTCCTGTTCACGGGAAGATACCAAGCAACAGCCCAACATTGTAATTGTATTCCTTGATGATTCCGGATGGTCCGATTTCGAACCGTTTGGAGAGGTGCATGTTAAAACACCCAATGTCACCCAATTGGCCGGTGAGGGCTGTGCATACCGGAATTTTTATGTCCCCCAGGCGGTTTGCTCTGCCTCCCGGTCCGCCCTGTTGTCCGGCTGCTTTCCGGGGAGAACAAAGGTCTTCGGGGCACATGGTCCAAATGCACGGGGACTCGAAACCACATTCGCAACCATGGGTGAGGTTTTTGGATCAGCAGGCTATGCAACGGCCATCTTCGGGAAATGGCATTGCGGTGACCAACCGGAAACCCGGCCCCAGGCACGAGGGTTTGATGAATCCTGCGGACTGATGTATTCAAACGACATGTGGAAATATCATCCCGAGAACCCGGAATACTGGGGGAGATATCCTTTGCAGTTCTGGGAGAACGGGGAAGTCACCATAGAGGAGGTGAACCATGAGGATCAAAAATTCCTGACCCGATGGTATACTGAACATGCCGTGGACTTTATCAACCGTCATACTGACCAGCCTTTCCTGGTATATGTCCCCCACTCCATGCCACATGTCCCCATTTTCTGCAGTGATGAATTCGAAGGAAAATCCGGAAAAGGATTGTATGCAGATGTGATGCTGGAACTGGACTGGAGCGTCGGAGAGATTAACAAGGCACTGAAAAAGAATGGGTTGGATAAAAACACCATCATTATTATGACCTCAGATAATGGTCCCTGGGTATCTTACGGCAATCATGCGGGTGATACACCTTTCCGTGAAGCCAAAGGTACATCTTTCGACGGGGGTGTGCGGTCTGCCTGTATCATCAAATATCCTGGCCAGATCGAAGCCGGTACTACTTCCACATCAACATTCTGCAGCATAGACCTGCTCCCCACCCTCTGCCACCTGGCAGAAATTCCCCTGCCGGGAAATGAAATTGACGGGAAGAATGCCTGGGAACTCATACAGGGTAAACCGGGCGCAGAAAACCTGCGGGATTATTACGCCTTTTCAATCGGCAAAAGATTTGAGGGGGTAATGAGCGGCGACGGCAAGTGGAAACTTCACCTGCCGCATCCTTACAGGACCCTTGAAGAAGCTGGAAATGATGGCATGGCGGGGAAATACCTGCAGGAAACTATCGATACAGCCCTGTTCGATATGGAGCACGATCAATATGAAACAGAAAATGTCATGAGTGATTATCCGGAGATTGCCAGGGATTTGATCCGCATGGCAGAAGAACACAAAAGCAAGTTTTATTCGGAATGAGCTGGTTTTAAAAGCCTTACTGCTTATACTGCTCCATGATCACCTCACCTGGAGGTATTATCTCTGCCTCCCCTTCCAGGTAACCATTCTTTTGAAGGAACTGATCGGTCAGGTACAAGGTCCATTCCATCCATGGTGCCTTATTGAAGAAGCCATGGCCTGCGCCTTCAGCTGTCCATAATGCCAGTTGAACACCTTGAGATGCTGCTATGGGTAAAGATCGAATTGCAGATTCTATAAATTGATCAGCAGTGCCGAAAAACATGATCACCGGAGGTGTATCTTTCCCGATCCAGTTATTAGGTGAGATAGTCTCGGCCATTTTTTCATCCCCAATCATCTCTGTGATCCGTTCGGAAGTGGTCTCCATCACAGGGTTGAACAAGATCATCAGGTCAGGCCTGGAAGATATGGAATGGTCCTCCCCCCCTGCTTCCAATCCCACGACAAGCGTCGCGCAGGCTGCCACATGACCGCCGGCCGATCCCCCTGAGCCCACGATCATATCCGGGTTAATACCCAGCATACCGGCATTAGCCCGGACCCAGCGTATGGCGCTTTTTCCATCTTCCACACACTTATCAGGGGATGTGCCGTGTCTCGATTTTACCCGGTAGTCAGCCCTGACAGCAAGCATTCCCCGCTTGGCAAGGTAGGCCGCCTGCCTGCTGAAGTGTTCAACAGTTCCATTTTTCCAGCCTCCCCCAAAAAAGAATACAATGGCAGGCCTGGAGTCCGAGGCTGTCCAGTTTGGAGGGTAGTCGAAATACAATTTTAAGTCCCCTTCCGGGGTTTGCTTGTAGACGATGCTGTCTGGTTGTCCGAACAGCAGGCTGCATGACAGCAAGGAAAGAATAAGAAGCAAGTGCCTGTTTTTCATTTTTTGATTGTTTTATTGATCGGTTTGCCGGGAAGGAGAGATTACCAGGGAATCACTGAAGGCTGATTCCAGGTCGGACCAGTTAACCATCCTGATCCGGTATGTATAGGTGCTGTCGGGATGAAGGCGGTAATCCACGAACTCCATCTTTGTCGGGATCCAGTCATTCACATTCTCATAAAGAGCTTCGGGTCCCGGTTCATCACCATAATTGCCATACTGGAAATTCTTTTTTACATAATCATCATTGATCCCGACGAATTTTTTGATCTGTTTACCGTTGCGATAGAGGTAAAACTGTTTGATCCCGCTTTCCAGGTCGGCCTCTGCTTCCCACATGATGCTAATGGAAGTTTTTCCGAGGAATTTATACGAAAGATTATATGGAGCCTCAGGTGGTGTTGTATCCGTGACCCAGCCTGTCTTTACATATTCCTGCCAATTCCTGGCAAAATTCCCATCCGGCAGCCAGACCCTGGCCAGTGGATCACCTTCGAATCTTTCTCTTTCAGTGATCTCAAAACTGCCAGGATCACCCAGCCATGATTTTTCCATATTAATCTTCCCGAGTGCCTCATGCTCCCCTGCAGGCAGCCGAAGGTCAAAGCAAACGTCAAAAAAAGGAATGGTTAGCAACCTGGAATTACCGCATTCATGCCCGGTAACCGGATCCGGTGCGATCAACCAGGGGGCATTCTCTTCCCTTCCACCGGGATAGTATGTAAGTCCGTTCAGTCTGGAACGTTCCCCTTTGCCGTAATTAAACAGAACCGGTACCCTGAACGATGCTTGATTACTAACCTGGAATCCTCCCGAACGCGCCACAACGGCTATGATACGCCCCGGATGGAGTTGCAGCATTTGGCTTACCCAGAAAGCTCCTCCGGAATGCCCCCAGAGTGCCCATGGAATACTGCTTAGTTCCGGATGCCCTGATTGTACTGCCAGGTTGTCCAGTGCATAGTGGAAGGCCCGGTCACTGCCATTCAGGGGATTATGCCAGCTGGCACAGGAATCCGCCTGCCTGTAGTGGGTCCCCATCAGTGCACAGTCCCATTTACTGGCCAGGGCCCTCCAGTGATGGTCCCAGGGCATCAGCATACCGTTCCTCCCGCAACCATGCTGATGGACGATTATCCCCCGCAGCTTTTCCACACCCTCCGGTATCCAGATCCGGTATTCCGCTTCAGCAAACAGGTCTTCAGGTCCAGGCTCCAGCCTGAACTCGAACATATTATTCTCCAGAGAATACCCGGCATTCGGGGCACAACCCAGAAATAATAATAGTCCTGCAATAAGAACCCGCATAATATGGATCTGAATGGTTAGTGCAAACGCAGTAGCTGATGAATGGAGGCTATTGCCGTTTTGCACATTGTTAGCGGCATGCCGTTGGACCTGGTTTTAATTCGCATTTTTCATTGCATATAGCTTCTTTACTTCTTCGTCACTTAACGGAATATCATATATTCGTAAATCATCTATAAAGCCATCAAAATAAGTTCCCTTGCCAAAATCCCAAAATCCTTTTCCTATCCACAATCGTTCGTGTTTTTGAGCATCTTTAAAAAACTGGGAGGCTCCAGCATCACTAAAATTATAACTCCTATAAAGAATTTCTTCTCCGTTAAGATACCCGGTGTTGTAGTTTTTACCGACAATGGCAACAAAATGATACCATTCTCCTTCAAGTATTATTCCTCGTTTGTCATCATCGTCATCATTTGGTTGGGAGTCAAAACAGATTGTGGGATACTCACAAGGATTATTAAATATTGTAAAGTAAACACCTTGAGATTCTGTATCTATTTCTCCATGTGCTAATGCGATAACAAGTCCTTCATTTGAAGCATCCTTCATATTGTCACAACCATTCTTGCTGCCATAGTAAAAAACAGGCAGGATATTACTTCCAACAGGGATATTACGAGCATTAAACCAGATTGAAATACTGCCTTTTTTCAATTTATTTAATTGAGAAGGTGTTTTCCCGTTTTCTAAAATTTCTATATAATCTCCCTTCCCATCAAGCTCCAAACTACCATTCCCCACAATTCCATCTGCTCTCTTGGGAGTTCCTTTTATTTCGCCATTAGATTTAAAAGTTGAATTATCAATAATTGTGTTGCCCTCTTTTTCATCAAAAGACCAATGCCCAACAAGCGATTCATCTATTCTATTATTGGGAAGAAGCATAAACGCCATCGATATTATAATGACTAACGTAATTGTAAATATTCCAAGAAGTTTTTTTAAAATCATATTACTTATTTTAAAGATTCAAAGTTATTTAATTTTCATCAGTTTTATCCAATCAATCTGAATAACAACAGACTTCGAAAAGGGCAGCCGGACAATTATCCGTGGGGTGTTCCAGTTTTATCACGATTTTATCTGTCACGGCTGGTTCTGCCAGGAGGATCTCATTGCGGCCCAGGTAATTACCCTTTGTCTGATGTAAAAGCCTGCCTTGCCCATCTTCTATCTTGTAATCCTTTACAACGAATGGTACCCTGTCTTCAGGATGCCCCATCAATACAGATTCCATGGGATGATCGTAGTCCGGGTCAAAAAACAGAACGACACGGCTTATCTTGACCTTTTTTTGCCAAAATAAGAAGATCGTGGGCAGAGAATCAGTAGGATCAGCAATCCAGGCATTGGACACACGTGTCGGCCTGGTAAATCCATTCCTAATATTTTCAATACTTGCAATCTCGACTGCCGGATAAAATGATATAGCTATGTTATGGCCTGCAGGCCTTTTTTCGGGTGTCCAGAATTCAAAAGAATTTATCCCCGACCCATCCGTTGCTTCCTGCTTTCCGAAATTTGAAACGGCACGGTTAAACTTGTTGAAAAGGCTCAGAATACCCGAATACCTCATGTTACTGCATTTGATCTGTACTGCCTTGTTAACATGAAAACAGATAAATGCATACTGATCCTTTGCACTGCCCCTGTTAAATGTATAAACTACCTCATTTTCTCCTTCTTCCAGTTTATGCTCTTGCACATCGCATATAATGTCCGGAGTATAATTACCTGGCCTTTCAGCTATTCTCAGATCACCCTTTAAGAGGGTGGGTTCTGCAGCCTTCACCTTTACAGTAATTTGAAGTTGGTCCTGGTCTGTTATGGCTATCATCTGGCAGGCCGCTTTATCCAGATTGAGCCAGGGACCATCCGCAGGTATCTCTCTTAAAATACAGGTCGAGCTGGCCAGTACCCTGGCGGAGCCCATCAGGTTATTTTCATCCTGCAGTGGAATATGCGGAATACTCTGTCCATAAAGGCTCAGGGCAGTCTGCAAATGGGCCATGTGAGATCCTTTCAGCAGGTCTGACGGCAATATCCCGCTTCTCACACAGTGTGCCGCAGCCATCCCTACTGCCTGTCCACCAATAGCACAGGTAGCCATGACCCTGGTGGATCCAAAGGCCACATGGGTGCAGGAGATAATCCTGCCGGCCAGGAAAAGATTCCTGATATTTTTACTGTAATAGCACCTTAAGGGGATCTGGTATATCCCCTTAGAATGAAACTGGTTACAGGATGGCTGATCAGAATACACACCGTCGGCCGGGTGCAGGTCCATGGCCCAGCCCCCGAAGGCGACTGCGTCCTTATGTTGCCGTTGTTCAACCAGATCAGACTGAGAAAGCATATAATCCCCTTCGAAGCGCCGGCTTTCCCGTTTGCCTGGGATGGTACCCACCCATTCCAGGGTGTAGGTCTCTGCTTCCGGGTAATTACCTGAATTCTTGATGAAATCCCAGATACCATAAACGATCTTCCACAATTCCCATTTTATTTCTTCTGACTGGTGAACGGTATCGAGGCGTCCTCCATATTCCAGCCACCAGAAATAGGCACCCTGGTCACTTGTTTTTATAGAACGGATCTTGGGGATGCGGTCAAATTCTTTTAAAGCAAAGGAAGGCGGTATGTATTTTACAGGCTGACCGGTATCCTTTGAATAAAAATAGAGTGTATGTCCGAGTAGTTCCCCATAATTGCCGTCAGGGGCAAGTCCTTCATCAAATTCACCAGGATCCTCTGCACCCATCCTGAAGGCAGCTCCTGCAAGGAATCCCACAATCCCATCTCCTGATGCATCCGCGAACAGGGGGGCAAGCATTTCGTACCGCGTCGAATTCTGGCTGCAAAAGGCCAAGACTTTCCGGATCATATCCGGTCCATTTTTCTCCAGATCATATACTGCAGTGTTGAGGAGCAGACGGATGTTTTCCTCCCGGGTAACTTTTTCAAGCAGGATGGTATCTAATATTAGCGGATTCCCTTCTCGGTTACGATAGAGGTTTTCCGTCAGGATCTCATCGATCACCCCACCTTCCCTGGCCCAGCGGTTATTATTTCCCATGTGTGAGGTTGCCCCCAGTATCCATAACCTTATCTCGCTGGAAGCGTTTCCTCCCAGGACGGGACGGTCCTGTACAAGTACCACCTTGATCCCTGCCCTGGCAGCCGTGATGGCAGAACAGGTCCCCGCCATCCCACCCCCGGTGATGACCAGGTCTGCCTGGATCACTTCATTGTTCAATGCCCTTTTTTCCTTATCCGGCTGTGTAGTTTTCATGGTTAAATTAGTTATTTTGGCGCCGGGCACGTAGGCGCAGCCAGATGCCTCCTGCTATTATCAACAAGCTAATAATCAATACATAGACCCAGCCATCTCCACCCAGAAAGGCCAGTCCACCGATCAACATCCCTAAAACCAGAAGAGCGATTCCCAGTACCCTGAATGCATAGGTATTCTCATTACCGGCCCCCTTGTCCATCGTCCCGGCTTGTATGGCAGTATAGGTTGACATTTTTTTTAGATAGACCATATATTGCAGGCTAATCTTACCACTTAAGGCCGCCCAGATTTCCAGTATCAATAGCATACCCATGGGTACGAGTGCTCCAAGGGCCATTTCAGCGGCACGGTCAAGTTTCAGGTCTAACAACCAGGGGGTGATGAATTTGAAAAACAGGTTTATCACCAGCGAAATGATGGTTATCGAGATTATATCTTTTCCGGAGATCCGCTTCGAGAACAGGGCCCATATGGGCGGGGCCAGCAAGGGGACCCCCGTAATGGCCCCAACACTCAACACAGCCTCCACTATTCCTCCCATGCCCGGAACCATCAATGCGACACCGACCGCTCCCAGTCCGAATACTACCGTAATCATACGCGCAAACCACATGGTATGCTTATCTGAGGCATCCGGATGCCTGTTTTTAAATAAGTCATTGGTCACTACGGCTGCGGACATATTCAGGGTGGTATTCACCGAACTCGCCGTGGCAAAAACCATGGAAGCCAGCATCAGTCCAAGCATACCCGCCGGCAACACCTGCTTGCAAACCATGATATAAGCCCCCTCTGATTCTAATCCCGCGACATCGGGATTGATCACCCTGTATGCTATGGGTGGCAGCATCCAGATTACGGGGCAGACAAGGTACAGTATGCCGAATAACATGCCGCTTTTACGGGCTGACCTCTCATCCCTGACACTGGTAAACCTTTGAACGTAAGCCCAGTTTCCCCCTATAAATATGGTATTGTAAATGAAAAAAGCGAATATGAACCAGGGGGTGAATTCCCCAGAGAACAATTTGAAAAATTCATCCGGGGCTTCTGCTGCAAGACCACTTACTCCCCCTGTCATTTTAAGCGCCAGGGGGATCACCACCAAAACGGAAGAGAACAATACGATGAACTGCAAAACGTCCGTGATCAGTACAGCCCAGAATCCACCCGCCGTTGTATACAGGATGATGGATAAACCCACGATGATGATGATCCAGTAGAGTGAAAAGCCAGTGGCAACACTGACAATCTTGGCAACGGGGTAGAGAAAATTTCCCGAGGTAAACAACGATACCAGCAGGAATATCCATGTATAGAATTTCTGGGTTTTGAGGTTAAACCTCCTTGTCAGGAATTCTGCTGCAGTGAGTATCCGTGCCCTCTTCCACCGCGGTGCAAGCACCAGTCCCACCAATATCCCACCTATACACATTGTCCACTGAATGGTCACCGACACCCATCCCAGGTCATAGGCAATGGAGCCCCAGACAACGAAGGTCCCGGCGCTGAAAAAGCTCATGAAGAGGGAAAGTCCGCTGATCCCCCAGGGAACAGATCCCCCACCAGCGAAAAAGGATGTCATATTTTTTCCCGATCTGGCAAATGAGATACCTGCCAGAACAATGATCAGGGAAAAGATTAATAATACTATGTAATCAAGTACATGCAAAGCATTTTATCACTTGTCCGAAATTTTGGATGTATCGGCGAAACCCTATTCTGCCCAATCCGGTTTGGGAAAATTCCTGATGTGTGCGTAGCGTATGTATGATTCGAATATGTCCGGATCCTCACCCACCAGCCGGGGATCTTCTGTTTCAACAAGGTATGCTTTCAGTTTTCCATGCAGATCCTCCCTGATATCCTGATATCGACCATTTTCTGCAAGATTGACCAGGCAGTAGGGATCTTTGTGGATATCATACAGTTCCACTGCCGGCCTTATGGCCGTGGATGCTTCAAAAAGGGGTTTTACCTGTTCATCTGCCTGGTGATCATAAATGTACTGCAGGGAAGGGGATCCGTCTATATCATGGTAAGCCACACCGGGTTCAGGATTACCCTTCTCATCCAACCGTACCGGTGCTCCAGCTGGCCAGCGTTCAGGTTTCATGTTCAGGATGAACAGGAAATCATTAGTACGGATAGCCCGCTGAGGATAACCCAGGTTGTTCCATCGCGAAGAACTATGCCTCTCCCTGGAAGAATAAACTGCCGTACGGTTCCCGTCGATCACTCCGTCACCCCCGGAGGCCAGAATGTTCAGGAGGCTCTGCCCGGACATCGGCAGCATCCCCTTTTCCAGTTCACCGCCTGCCAGCTCCAGAATGGTGGGTGCAAAGTCAACGAAGGATACGGGATCTTCTACGATCCGACCGGGGACAATACTTTCCGGCCATGCCATGGCCAGGGGAAGGTGAATCCCGTATTCATATGCGTTGGCCTTGGCCCTTGGAAAGGGCATCCCGTTATCGGAGGTCACTATGACCAGGGTGTTCTCGAGTTCTCCCATCTCCTCAAGGTGTTTCAGTATACGCTGAAGATGAAGGTCAAACCATTCGATTTCCACTGCATAATCCAGCAGGTCACCCCGGATGGTATCCGTGTCCGGGAGAAAACCGGGAACTACGGCATCAGCCTTTTGCTTTCCCAGACGGATCCCTGAATTTTGTTCGTAGACCCGGTGTGGTTCGAATGCCCCGTACCAGAAAAAGAAAGGCTGGTCGGGATCTTTCTCCAGATAAAATGCCTTGAAGTTCTCAGCATAATTATTCCTGTTGATCCCATTGGCCGGCGGAGAATCAGGGGAATCATCACCATACCGTATATCATTGTATGCCGGTCCCACAGGATTCCTTGTTCTCCCGCTTTTTTTCCAGTTAAATGGGCCACATCCCTTGCCGGTGTAACCGATATGGTAACCGGATTTTTCCAGCAAATCAGGAAATGTCACGAATTTTAGGGGATATTCCTCCTGATGCTGCCCGGCCTGTTCATTTTGCCAGGGGTACCTCCCGAGCAGCAAGGAAGACCTGGAAGGTGCACAGCCAGGCGAAGGAGCAATGCAGTTCATGAACAAAATGCCCTCTTCAGCAATTTTATCGAAGGCAGGGGTATTGACCCAATCCGAACCATATGCTCCGCAATGAGGGAAGGACTGGTCATCGCTGATGGCGATCAGGATATTCGGCCGGGATCCTTTTAATCCGGCTGTCCTGTCACCCTGCCGGTCACAGGATGAGATCAGGATGAGGACCGGAACAAATAAGTAGCATGCTGTTTTCATAATTTAATTGATTTCAAGAGTATATTCAATGGGACTGTATCCTGTGATGTAAACACTTTGTAGGGGTAACTTTGGCTGTGCACCCCTCAGCTGGGTCCATCCGTGAGCATTCCGGCCCGGGCCAAAACGGATACGCTGGTCTCCCATTTTATATTCCCCGTATCCCTCTGCCAGGAACCAGGCGTCTTCAATACCCGGTACCGGCTTAACACCCGACAATTTCCCACCTTCCCGGAACCCCAGTTCAATGGCCAGCGGTACACGCTCTGTACCTGTCGCTGCAATTTTAAGCAAAAAACCCCCATCTTTCCTGGTAATTCTGACCGTTGTAGAATAATGTTTCCAACCTGTCAGTTCTCTTTTATCACGGTCCATTTCGTTCCAGTCCCCGTCCTCCGGAATATCAACTTCCAGAAGCGGCTGCATGTACCTGCCCTTGATCTCACTTTTCAGGATGACATCCTCACCCTCAAATTCCAATGATTCGCTTTTGAACTGCCCTTTCCCGAAAAAGGATGCACACAGGCGGACTGCATCCAGTACGGCATTCCCCTTTTGCAGGCTGAATACATTATGGTTATCAGAAAATACAGTGGCACTGGTCAATCCCTTCCTGTACCTTACCACGTTTGAATGAATGAATTTTTTCGCGTAGACCTCTGGCAGGGCGGCCGGCGGAGGAAGGGCCTGCCTTAGTTCGGGCTCATCGATGATGGAAAGGAGTTTACCGGCCAGACGGTGATTAATAAAATTCTCCCGCTGTTCATTTAATTGCTCAATAAAAGCGGCCACGGCCCCGAAAAGGGCATTGCCATCATGGATGGCCATGCTCCGGTAAAGGAAATAATAAGCCATAATATTGACCCTGGTCCCTCTATCCTGCCTTCCGGAGGCACCGGTCACGATCTCCCCCGAAGGATGCACATAGAACCAGCTCATCTCCAGGTTTTTGCGTATGGGTTCATATAATTCCGGCCTATCCAGCAATCTTGCCATGGTAATAAAACTGTCATCAACAACAATGGAATAAATTCCTGTGCTCTTCTCGGTATACTGGCCATCGGGATCAATATCAATCCCCTCGGCAAGCCACTGATCAATACGCTGGATATAACGTTCATCCGGATACAGGGAATGGATCCTGGCAAGCGCCCGGCATACGACCCACCGGTGGTTAGGTGTGTGGATGCCCCCGGTGACCAGGCACTCCCCGGCCTTCAGCGTAATTCGTTTCAGTATCTCCTCGAGTTCATGTAGTCCCGGAACCTGGAGCTGGTGATCCTGTGTATTGCCAATGACACTCAACACTACGCAAACCGGTTCCATGATAAAAGCGGTATCGGGCGGAGAGTTGAAATTGGTTGTCAGCAGGTCAAAAGTGCCGTCTTCATATTGCACATTCTCAAGATATTCAGCCGCTTTTATACAGGGATCTATCAGTTCTGTATTTCCGTAGAAAGCGGACTCCCTGATAAAATAGCCGGAAATAAGGTGATAAATTAAGAATGCAGCACCGCCCGGATGATATATAAGGTTATTATCCGGAACAGCTCCAATATAAGCTGATGCTTCGTCCATGTTCTGATTGTTAAGCAAATCCGGGATGCGTTTGTCGTTATAATGCACAAGCCGCAGGAAAAATGCCTTCTCAGGATCCCGGACATCGAGGTTTTTGCATGCAGATGTCAGTAAGTTTAAAGGCAGGATCCCGAGGGCGGGCAGAGTCACCAAACCGGTAGCCTTTATAAAATTTCTTCTTTCCATGTATTATTTGATTAAACTCACAAGACTCCTACTCTGCAGTTCCCCAATCCTTATTGGGTGCCGGTCCAAGTTCTAGTTCCAGTTCCCCTCCCTTCGTGAGCTCATCATGTGTAAACCAGAACTTACTGTGTGGCTTGCCCTTCAGCCGTGCGGATTGAATATACTTGTTTTCTGCTGAATTATTCCGGCTTGTGATCACAAATTTTTTACCGGGATAATATTCGGGGTCAAGGTGGATGGTGATCCGGTCAAATATGGGAGAGGTGATCTCGTAAGTGGGTTCCACTGAGGCTCCCCCATCGACGGAGAACAGGCCAATGGCCATCAGTACTCCCAGGGCGCCCATCTGACCCTGGTCCTCGTCCCCGTTGTATCCCTCATATGGGGTGATCCCGCCAAATGTCCTCTCCTTGACTTCCCTTACCCATTTCTGGCTCAGCCAGGGAGCTCCGGCATAATTGAAAAGATGGGCCATCTGGGTTCCCGGCTGATTCTCGTAATCCACCCATGAATGGCTGTGCCCCGCATGCTCTGCAATAAAATTGTTGGCGGAGGCTTTCTCAAAACTTTCATTCAGGAAATCCCGGTAGGCCTGCTTCCCCCCGAATAGCTCCATGAGTCCGGGCATGTCATGGGGAACAAAATTGGTATAGATGGCAGCATTGCTTTCAACAAATCCCGCCATATTGAACCCTTCCCCGACCGGTGCAAAATCTTCCAGCCAGCTTCCGTCGATATTCCTGGGCCGGATGAGCTTTACCGAGTCGTCCCATAGGTTGCGGTAATTCTGTGAGCGTTTCATCAGGCGTTCATGATCCCGGGTCCTGCCAAGTGCAAGTGCCAGCTGTGCCACACACCAGTCCTGGTAGGCATATTCCATGGTCATGGCTGCACCTTCCCGGTGGAAGCCAGACCCTCCAATATTTTGGGGGATGTACCCGCGTTCCAGGTAATATTTCATCCCTCCTCCGGAAGCCTGTTCCTGGTGCTCATATCCTGCATGATCCCGGATCCCCCCTACTTCAGCGTTCTTGAGTAAGCCCTCATAAGCCTTCTCGATATTAAAATTCCGGATGCCTTTATTCCAGGCTGCTGCGATAAAAGGTGCTGCCTGGTCCCCTATCATGACAAATGTATAATTTCCACCTGACGGTCCCCTGGGTATGAGTCCGCCGTGTTCATAGATCTCCACAAAATTGTTGCAAAAAGCATCCATGACCCCGGGATAAGCCATTGCCCAGAGGATATTGAGTGACCAGTGCGTGCCCCAGAAACTGTCTGAATTTTGCTGGGGAAAGAGCGGTTGGCCCTTAGCATCAAGCCTAACCTTGCGGACGACAGGTTCCTCCCCGGTCATGTCACAATAAGAGCCGTCTACATCGCTTACTATCCTTCTGCCGAGAAGGGCATGCCAGAGATCGGTATAAAACTTGATACGCTGCTTTTCGGTTCCCCCTTCCACCTCTATCCTGGATAGCCATTCATTCCATTCATCGGCGGATTCTTTTCGGATCCTGTCAAAATCCCAATGCGGTATCTCCGTCTCCAGGTTCAGGCGGGCCTGGGCTATGCCGGTATAAGAGATGCCCACCTTGACCAGTACCGGGTCATCTGCTTCCGTGTGGAATTGTACATAACCGCCGGTATTCTCCCCTTTTATACTGTCTCTCTCCAGGATCTCCCCGTTCTTCCAACCTGCAAATCTTTCAAAAGGCCTGTCAAACCGGGCTACAAAATATACGAAAGTGTCCTTTGGCCTGCGGCGCGTTTTACCGACCAGGGAGTATCCTGCTATTTCTTTGTCATTTACACGGAAGATCCCGGCCCTTGTAATGGGACCATGGGCCAGGAATGCACCCACATCGAAGAGAATGTAATTGTCCTCTCCTGCCGGAAAGGTATAGCGGTGAAAACCGGTACGGACAGTGGAGGTTATCTCTGCCTTGATATCGTAATCCTCAAGATAAACCTGGTGATAGCCGGGTGTGACGAATTCCTTCTCATGAGAGAAGCTTGATTTGTTGGCCTCCATGCCCAGGTGCCCCCTGAACCGGCCGCTGGTGGGCATGACCGGGATACCGGCCATCTGCCAGGCATGAATATGACTGAAGCAGCGTACATGAAGGGAATCATACATATATCCTGAATTCCATGTACCCTGCACCCAGGTATCGGGACTCAGATTTACCATCCCGAAAGGCCGGCAGGCAGAGGAAAAATAGATCCACCTGGATTTATGACTGTCGATAAGCGGATCCACATAATCTACCGGTCGCAGTCCGGGAGGTGCAGTGCAGGACAGGCCTGCAAGGAAAAGGCATAGTGCTGGCAATAACCGTTTTAGGGTATTTTTTGATCTCATGGCAAAAATTTCTTTCCTAAAGATACAATCTCTATCCTGATAAATGACAGGAAAATTATTGATAAATAACAGGTAAAATATTATAAAAATCCAGATTAATCCCGGACTGCTGATATGGAATCTTCTGAGTATATTTACACAGGAGTGCCTGAAACCTTAAACTCAAATAAGTGAAAATTATATTTCTCTTCACTCTGCTATTCTGTGCTGCCAGCCTGAATGCACAGGAGACATATTTCGAAAACATCATCATTGACAATAATGCATCAGGTCACCGGGAGATCGCGGACATAGACGGTGATAGCCTGAATGATATCGTTGCGGTGAATGAGGATATGAAAGGCAGTTGCCAGATCGTATGGTATCATTATCCTTCATGGGAAAGGAATGTTATCGTTAACCTGGATGACTTCCAGGATTATCAACGCTACCGGGCCTGTGACATGGAAGTTGCAGACATCAACATGGATGGCTATCCGGATGTACTCGGGCGGATCGGACTGGACAATGACCGGGACGGGACCATCTGCTGGTTTGAACATCCTGGAAAAGGAAAACTTTCCTGCACCACTTTGTGGAAAAGGCATGATATTGGAAAAACAGAGTATATCAAGGATTTTGAGGTAAGGGATTTCAACCAGGATGGACTGCCTGATATTGTTGCCCGGTCAAATATCAATGTTTACCTCTACTTTAACAATAAAAGATCATGGCAAAAGAAAACCATCCCCGTGCACCATCACGAAGGGATGGAGGCCGCTGACCTGGATGGGGACGGGGATGAGGATATCGTGCTGAATGGTTTCTGGCTGGAGAATCCTGATGATCCGCTGGGACAGGATTGGCCGGAGCACAACATAGACGAGAAATGGTACACACAGCATACCCGTAACTGGCAGGATAACAATGGAAAGGTCACCGTGGCGGATATGAACCTGGATGGGCGCCTGGATGTATTGCTGTCACACTCCGAAAAACCCGGGTACCCGGTATCATGGTATGCAGCCCCGGTTGATCCGAAAACAGATCCATGGGCCGAGCATGTCATAGGATGGATGGATAAATGCCATAACCTGAAGGTGGCGGATTTTGATCTTGACGGGGACCCGGATGTGATGGCCGGTACACTTCCCAATTTCCCCCATGAAGCTCCGCACCATTTTGGGATCTATATGAACATGCACAATGCCATACACTGGCAGTGGCAGGAACTTACTGAACTGGGAAATTACAGTGCACAGACAGGTGACATTGACAAAGACGGGGATATGGATATCGTGGGACTCCGTAACTACAACAGTCCGCCCATTGAATTGTGGAGGAACCTGGCTGCAGACCAAATCCGGGATAAGGAAAAATCAGATACAGCGGCCGCCCCGGGAACAAACCTGCCGGTTAATATACTAAGCCTTGATAAATGGACCTATATCCAGGTGGATAACACACGAACCCGGTTTGACGGCAGGACCAGCGGGGATGGATACTGGTTCGGCCTTGCCATGGGCGACCTGACCGGGAACGGGGATATGGATATTGCGTCAGGAAAGTGGATATACAAAAATCCCGGCGAACATATGGATTCAAAATGGGAAAGACATGAGATTGGTGACAACCTTGATGCCCTGCTCATCCTGAATGTGGATAATGATGAAAAAGGTGACCTCATTGCAGCCAAATGCAACAGCCAGTACTGGATAGAGGTCATGGGACTGGACCGCGACCAGCTCATAATCCATCAGATCGGAAGCCTTCCGGTCTGCAACCATGGTACAAGCACCCAGGGTTACAACAAGGCGCAGATAATTCCCGGAGGCAGGCAGGAAATTCTCCTGAACGCAGAGGGGGTTTACTGCCTGATCATCCCTGATGATCCCATGGCCGGGGAATGGCCTTATATGACATTGCTGGAGAGCGGCAGTAACGGGGAATGGGTGAGTGCAGGGGATATTGACGGGGACGGGGACCAGGATGTCTGTCTGTTCATGACAAATACAAAAGAAACGGACAGGAACATAAACCGTGTTACCTGGCTCGAAAACCCGGGAACCATTGACGGGCAGTGGAAACCTCACGTAATCGGACTGACAAACTATCACGGCGACAAAGTCATTCCTGCGGATGTCAACGGGGACGGCAGGCTTGACCTGGTGGTGACCGAGGAAAGATGGCCGGGACTGGATCCCGACGCGGGCATGTACTGGTTTGAGGCGCCTGAAGACCCCGCCCATTGGAACTGGAACAGGCATCATATCGTCACCCAGTATTCCATGAACAACCTGGATGTGGCTGACCTGGACCTGGATGGTGATCCGGATATCGTTACATGTGAGCACAAGGGACCGGCAGAACAGTTGCAGGTATGGGAGAATGATGGTAAAGGAAATTTTTTCCTGCACATCATTGACAAAGGAAAGGAAAGCCATGCCGGGGCCAGGCTGGCTGACCTTGACCGGGATGGTGACATGGACATTGTCAGCATTGCATGGAATGATTTCGAATTCCTCCACGTCTGGAGGAACGATGCCATTCTGGATGACTGGCATGGCAGATCTAGCCCTGTACCGCTTGGATTTGGACCTGAAGGGGATTACCGCTATTACCTTCCCGTAACCATAGCGACTGAAGAACAGGAGTTTGCCAATAAAATTGTTGAGATAGATCTGGACCTGGAGCCGTTCGAAAAGGAGATAGGTGATTTCCGGATCATCGATGCGGGATCCTTGCGGGTGTTTGAGACCGATGAAGCAGGAGAGATCATTGATGAGACGGTATTGTACCAGTATGAAAGGGATCCCGACAATGCCAGGCTGGGTAAGATGGTATTCCAGGTTAAGGGCAGACTGAACAAAGGAAGCCAAAGATTTTTCAGGATCATGATGGGTGCCGAGGGGGGATACTTTATAAATCCCGTATTTACGAAGGTGGTTGATTTTGACGACCATATTATGCACCAGGGTCAGCGAAGCTACCAGGTAAAGACCCCCGGCGGCACCTACATGTATCACAGGAACGGGGCCGGTTTCGCCAGCATGATCGACAGGGAGGGCAATGACTGGATCAGTTACAGGCCAGGCGGTGGTTCTGCCGGGGAGTACCGCGGCATACCTAATATCCGTCCTGCCGGTTTTCATCCCGGTTATGAGGGCCTCAAAAGCCGGATCATCTGGAGCGGTCCCCTGAAACTTACCTTTGAATCTGAAACAGAGGATAAAAAATGGTCCTGCCTCTGGGAAGTGTACCCGGACTATGCCACCATGACCCTGCAGAAAAAAGATAAAGGCAACTACTGGTTGCTGTATGAAGGCACACCTGCCGGAAAACTCGATGTTGACCGGGATTACTGGGTGCAGTCAAATGGTTTTCGCCGGCCGGTGTCGTCGGACTGGACCGGGGTGCTTCCGGATCCTGAATGGGTCTGGTTCGCGGATGAATCATGCAAGCGGGTCCTATACCTCGCCAAACATGAATATGATCAGCATCCCGACCAGTTCTGGCAAATGCAGGGGAATATGACAGTATTCGGATTTGGCAGGAAGCCTCATGAGGATCCGGGAACCTACATGGAGGAGGTGCCTGTTCACCTGACTATTGGTTTTGCAGAAAGCAAGGATTACAATGAAATCAAAAACATCATCCGCGCAGCAATAAAGAAACCGGTTATTAAGACTGGCAAAATTCAAAAACTTATACTATAATCACATCAAATATGAAATACATGTATACAAAATGGATCATTAGCCTGATGGCTCAGCTCTTTGTTATTCTTTTACTGATGGGTTGTACATCAACAGTTGTGGATCCTCCTGCCCCACTTTACCCGGTGCCAACAGAGCGGCAATTGGCCTGGCATGAGTTGGAGCAATATGCCTTCGTTCATTTTACCACCAACACATTTACCGATAAGGAATGGGGGTACGGTGATGAGGATCCTGCCATTTTTAATCCCACAAACTTCGATCCTGAGCAATGGTGCAGGGTTTTTAAGGACGTGGGACTGAAAGCGGTGATCCTGACCTGCAAGCATCATGACGGGTACTGCCTATGGCCCAGTGCATATACAGAGCATTCTGTGAAGAAGAGTCCCTGGAAAGAAGGCAAGGGTGATGTGGTACAGGAACTTAGAGATGCATGTGAAAAATACGGCCTTAAATTCGGGATCTATCTTTCGCCATGGGACAGGAACCATGCTGATTATGGGAGTAAAGAATACGTCCAGTACTACAGGGACCAGCTAAAAGAGATCTTTAGCAGCTATGGGCCCATCTTCGAGATGTGGTTCGATGGTGCCAACGGCGGTACCGGGTATTATGGAGGAGCTGATGAAAAAAGGAACATTGACAAGAGAACCTATTATGACTGGCCGGGCACCCTGGAAATGGTGCGAGCCATGGAACCGGAAGTGATCTTTTTCAGTGACGCAGGACCTGATATCCGGTGGTGCGGAAATGAAAGGGGATTTATAAATGAGACGAACTGGAATACCATTAACACAGATACATTATACGCCGGTAAGGGAGGAATTACTGAAATACTGAATACAGGTTCGGAGGATGGCGATAAATGGATACCGGCTGAAGTGGATGTTTCCATCCGCCCGGGATGGTTCTACCACGCCAATGAAGATGAGAAGGTTAAAACTCCCGAAGCTTTGTTTGATATCTATTTAAGCTCGGTTGGCAGGGGATCCAACCTGTTATTAAACATTCCCCCGGACAGGAGAGGGCTTTTACATGAGAATGATGTGGAAGCACTTACCTGCTGGAAAAAGCTCCTGGATGAAGCCTTTATGCAGAACCTCGCCCTCCGTAAAGAGGCCACAGCAGATAATGTAAGGGGTGGCAATAATAAATATGCAGCACAAAATATCACAGATGGAGATCCGGAAACCTACTGGGCAACTGACGATGAAGTGACCGCTGCATCAGTAACCGTAGATTTAAATGAAAAGAAAGAGATAAAATATATCTTTGTCCAGGAATACATCAAATTAGGACAGCGTGTCAGGACATTTGATGTCGAAGTTGAAAAGGACGGGGAATGGGAGAAGGTGGCTTCATCCACTACAATAGGCTATAAAAAAATCCTGCGATTGAGTCCCGTGTTGACCTCAAAGGTCAGGATCAAAATAACCGCAGCCAGGGCTTGTCCATGTATTTCTAATATAGAGGTTTATTAATTTTGTTGAGCTAGCTTTTTGCACATGAATTTATTTAATGGAAACCTGATCACACTTAGATCCGATAAGAACTTACCAGACCTGAGCAGTCAAACGGCAGATTGTTTGCAGCAGTTACATACATCTTTAGTTGAAAAAGATCTGCCTTCCACGGCTATTTACAAAATCATCCTTTTCATGAATAGCCAGTCCCCGGATTACCAGGCAAATCATATAAAGGATCTCTTAGATCACATCAAGAAAGAACTGCACGAGGAAATCCTGTTAATACCATTGTTCCAGGCTCCATTGAAATGCGATCTGTTGATGGAGGTGCATTACAGTACATCCCCTGAATGGAAGCGTAGTTTTTTCATGCATAGCGCCGGTGCTGTTATTGTATTCAACCGTAATGGTTTATCTGTTGCAAATGGGTTTTCTGCTTCAAATAGTGGTGATTGCCAAACAGATGCAAGCCTGGTATTTAAGACCCTGCAACAGCAGCTTGACGAGACAAGTTTCGAAATCTCTGATATCACCAGGCAATGGAATTATATCGAAGGTATTGTTTCCCATAAAGAAGACCATCAGAACTACCAGATTTTCAATGATGCCAGAACCCAGTTCTACCAGGATCATTTCAGAGAGAAGGGATTTCCCGCTGCCACCGGGATAGGAATGAAGGCAGGAGGAGTCCTGATCGATTATATAGCCATTAAAGGCAACAATGTTACCAATGTACCCATTGATAATCCTGTACAGATCCCTGCTCATAAATACCATGAGGACTGCTTAATGGGGCTTCCGACAGGAAACAGAAAAACCACCCCAAAATTTGAGAGAGGCCGTTATGTCTCCCTGCATGGAGAAGAAATTGTTTTTGTCTCAGGGACGGCTGCAATAACAGGTGAAAAAACAGCAAATCCCGAAGATGTAGAACAGCAAACCCGTCTTACCATCGATAATATAGACAGGCTGATATCAAAAGATAACCTGTCGAAAAATATAACCATATCCCGTGATCTCAAATTCAATTACCTGAGAATCTATGTTAAGGAAAAGAACGATTTTCAGAAGGTGAGGGAAATATGTGAGAACAGGTACGGGAATACTCCCATGGTCTGGCTCCAGGCAAATATTTGCAGGGTTGACCTTACTGTTGAGATTGAAGGGACATTGCTTGTCGTGAAAAAAACATAAAAATGAAAAATGCCAACCATTTTCAGTTATCCATCCTTTTGATGGGATTAACATTCCTTTTCTCATGCTCCGGGGTTCAAAAATCCGAACGACCGCCACCCAATATCCTCTGGATCACTGCCGAGGACATCGGTCCATATTTAAGCTGCTACGGAGACCCCAATGCAATTACCCCAAATCTTGACAGGCTGGCTTCCGAAGGGGTTTTATATCAAAATGCCTTTGCCAATGCCCCGGTCTGTGCTCCGGCACGGTCCACCATCATTACAGGTATGTATCCACCAGGACTGGGGACACAGCACATGCGAAGCACCAATGAAGTCCCGGATTTTGTACGTCTGTATCCCGGCTACCTGAGGGATGCAGGGTATTACTGCACGAACAACCGTAAAAAGGATTACAACCTGGTCGAAAAGACCGATGAATGGAATGAATCCTCAGGAACAGCCCATTATAAAAACAGGGCACCCGGACAACCTTTCTTTGCCATATTTAATTTCACGGTCTGCCATGAAAGTTGTATTCACAAGACAATGGAGAAGCTGGTGCACGATCCGGCAGCAATGGATATCCCTCCCTATCACCCCGATCTTCCGGAGATCCGACATGACTGGGCCCAGTTTTATGATAAGATTACCATGATGGACACGCTTGCAGGAAACATTCTAACAGAACTGGAAGAATCCGGACTGGCTGACAGCACGATAGTCATTTTCTATGGGGATCATGGTGGCATTATCGGGCGGAGCAAGCGGTTTATGTACGAGACAGGTCTCAGGGTGCCCATGATCGTCCGGGTCCCGGAGGCATACAAACACCTGTCATCCGGCAGGAAAGGATCACGAACGGACCGAATGGTCAGTTTCATAGACCTGGCTCCCACCCTTCTGAACATAGCAGGTTTACCCATCCCCGAATACATGCAGGGGAATGCCTTCCTGGGACCAGACCAGCCTGATGATTCGCCTTATGCCCATACCTTCCGCGGGAGGATGGATGAACGTTATGACTTTTGCCGGGGTACCTTCAACGAAGACTTTCATTACATCATCAACTATATGCCCCACCGTATCTATGCTCAGCATGTTGAATACCTGTGGAAGGCGCCTTCCATGAGGGCCTGGGAGAAGGCTTACCTGAACGGTGAATGTAATCAGGAACAGAGCCGCTTTTTCGAGACCAAACCATTCGAGGAACTTTATGACAGGGCTGCAGATCCCTGGGAAGTTAACAACCTGGCAGATGATCCTGCCTATTCAGATGAACTTGAAGAATTAAGGGAGGCTACCCTTGACTGGCAGCTGTCCATCCGTGATGCAGGGTTTATACCGGAGGCAATGTTGAAAAAGATTAATTCCGGTGGAAGGATATATGATTTTACCAGGACCGATGCATACCCCCTTGAAAGAATACTTGAAACAGCAACCATGGCCGGAGCCGGGGACCCGGACAATATCCCGGAATTAAAATCCAGGCTGAGGGATGCAAATCCCATCATACGATACTGGGCTGCCACAGCCGGGATCATCATGGGAGGCCCGGCTTCAGACATGATCCCCGAGCTGGAAAAAGCTTTGGAGGATGAACTCCCTGAGGTACGCATTGCAGCTGCTGAAGCTCTGTTTGGGCTGGACAGAAAGGAGGAAGCGCTGGAAGTGTTCAAAGAAACCCTGTTCAACGAAACTCCTGAAACGGTATTGTTTACCATCAATGCATTGCAGGAACTGGGACCGGATGCGATGGTCCCCGCCCTTCCTGAACTCCAAGAAGTTAGTGAAAACAATGAAAACAATTATGTAAACCGGGCCGCCCGTTTCGCCCTGGAGACCATTGAAGCATTATAAGGTCCCTACAGAATAAATTGATAAATTTAAAACCATGAGAATTGTCCTGATTCATCTTGGTTTCCTTGCTTATTTATTGACATTGCCATCTTGTTCACCCTACCCGGATAAAGTAACTGTATCAGAACAGGCGGATGGCACCTGGTCTTTTGAGATGGGATCAGCCCGGCTGTTGGTTGATCCAAATGACGGTGCCAAGGATATTTCCCTGCTCATCGGGGACACCGAGTATATAACCGGGAAAGATGTGCGAAAGGAATACTACGGCAGTTCACTATGGATTGCACCACAGACCAGATTCTGGCCCCAGCCCAAAACCCTTGATTTCGGGGTGTATTCTGTCACTGAAGTCGAACATGGCATCAGATGCACCAGCCAACCAGATGAAGAAAACGGGCTTCTGTACATTAAAGAAATCAAGGCGAATGCTTTGAAACAGGCATTTGTCCACAGCTACACCATTAAAAATGAATCAGATAGCGCTATATTGCTTGCAGCATGGGAAGTGACCAGGCATCCGAAAAAGGGAATAAGCCTTTTCCCTCTTGGTGATACAACTGCTGCCGGAACCCGCTACCTGGATGCCTCCATTCCCATGACCGTAAGTGATGGAATGGTATGGCATGAATATGATCTCTCACAAAAAGGTCATCCCGGCAGAAGTTCCAAGGCCATACTCGATGGCCGTGAAGGCTGGATCGCTTATGTCTTGGAGGGGTATGCAGTGGTCAAGGTTTTTGCGGACGTACATCCTCTGGACATCATGCCGGGAGAACAGGACGTGGAAATCTATGTTGATAGCAGGTTTGATTATATCGAGATCGAAGTCCTCAGTGAAAAAACCGAACTGGCTCCGGGGGAAAGCCTGGAATGGCAGGTTGAATGGAAAATTCTTGAGATTCCTGCCGACATGGATATGAGTCCCGGAAGCCAGGATTTGCCGGCATTCATACAATCCAGCCTTTAATGAGAATCACTGCGGTAATATGGATCCTGGCCCTGTTTCTACCAGTACTGAACGGATGCAGTGAAACCACTGTTAAGATTGATGTCTGGTATGGAGACAGCCAGTCTTTTGGCATCCCCGGAAATCCCCAGCGGGCCATCAATATCCTTGGAAATATCCGTAGTGATCAACCCATAAAAAGGCTTGAATATTCCCTTAACGGGAAGGATTTTTATCCACTTTCCATGGGTATTGACGGAAGGCGCCTGGCAAAGGAAGGTGATTTCAACGTGGAGATCTACCGGTACCTACTGCTTGAAGGGATGAATGACCTGCGGATCCGTGCCTTAGATTCAGCCGGGGATAAA
>SDBT01004194.1_pt1 | contig 24562 bp, 23 predicted proteins | sample 2277101 | NCBI WGS metagenome assembly SDBT01 (sample SAMN10404973, study PRJNA504765) | marine sediment metagenome | isolation source: marine sediment core GS10_PC15, 103 cmbsf | place: Arctic Ocean: Southern Knipovich Ridge | collected 2010 | reverse complement strand
TGTCTCTTGACCAAAACGCATGAAAAGAAATATCCTTGTAATCGTGAAATAATTTCATGATATATAATAATGAGAAATAATGGTTTTAAAATATTTCAAAAAACCTAAGGATAGGTTGGAAATATGTGTATTCGATGATCAGAAAAAAGAGATATTAAAAAAAATTTTTAACTCAATACAAAAAACATAACATTTAATCCATAAATAATAAAATAAAAAGAAAAAGGAAATCTTTGACTTTCATTGTAAATCAGGATATAGTTTAGGTTAAATTATAACCTAAAAAATGTATTGATTGTATAAACAAGATTAAGTGTGTAAAGTGCAATAAAATTATTGATAAAAGAAATAGCACCTTACATTCACGCAAATGGTATTGTTATGACTGTATCGAAAAAGTCAAGAAGTCTATAAGATATAAATTTACCTTCTACTCTATAATAGGTATAATTTGTTTAATACTATTAATTATTGCTCTGAGGGCACCAAACACTACTTCTTCGGTGATTATAATGATAGTAATTATGACTATTCTTATGATAGTAGGTGAGGTTTCGTCTCAATAAAGGAAAAGTGAAATTTATGACCTCCTATTAAGAGGAGTAAGGATGCAGAGAGAGACATTAAAAAACTAAGCCAGTCTTCAAACCGTAATAGACCTATAGCCGAATCTATACTTTTCTTTTTTTTTAATTTTAGATTTGAATGATTTTAGAAATTTAATATTGTAGAATCAAATTGTTATCTAAGATCATAATATTATGAACTAATTTTAATCCTAAGATTAAGAGACATAAACAGCAGATAGGAGAAAAAAGAAAGAAGAAAAAATAATAAAAAAAAAAATAGAATTAATATTGTTTAGTTTTAATAGTGAGTTAATCCAAAAACTCGACAATCTGTTTTTGAGCCTTCTTATCTAATAGTGAGGAAAAATAATTTCTAATGTCATAGACCAGCTTTTTTTGAAGATTTTAAAGATACTATTCATGAGTTTTTTTTTAAAAAAGTTCAAGTTTGAAAGCAGTTTATAAAGCTTTTAAGATAATATCCAACCTTTGGGTTTTGATCGAGAGTATTTAATTATACCCTTCTCTTTAAGCTTATTGATTTCTTTTTCAATCTTATTTTGAGCAAAACCCTTTTCTTTAATACCATTAACAAATAAAGCCTTGCTAGCAACAAGTTTCTTCTGTGTTAAATAGTCAATGATAACCTCGGTCAATGAACCACCAGCGCTATTTTTTTCTATAGGTACAACTTCTTTGGTTTCACTTGTAAGAGTAGCAACCAATTTCTCTTTATCACTTTTAACAGCTTCTTCTATAACCATAGGCTGTACGATAGTTTTTGGTTTATCCTCAGTTATAACTTTTACTTTAGCTTCTTCAGGAATTTCTTTTAGAATTTCTTCATCAGGAGCACTCCAAACAGGATACATAACCTTCTCATAAATTACCGATTTTTGTGTTTTTAATACTTCCAACTCATCATGAATATCATCTTGAGAATAACCAAGATCGGCTAATTTCTTTGTTAAATCTTTTATAACTCCCTTTTTTTGTAAAATAGTGAAAATGTGTTCTCTTATATTTGTAGGAACTGGTTCAGCTTTAGCTAATTCTTCATGTAATTCCTCTTCTTTATCTGTTTTTATTTCAGGTATTTTTATTCGTTGAGGGATATCAAGAGCTTGTTTTTCTCCCCATTCAAAATCAGACACATTTCGAATTGTGCGATCATACCCTCCGAATATTATATTTTTCAAATTTTGTTCTTTACTTAAAATGAAACACACATCTTTAATTGATGTAGAAACTTTAGTCTTCCATTTTAGTTCAAAATCATTAGAGTTTAAAGCAGGATTATGAAAGACTTTCAGATAACCATCTGCACAGCCTGCAACTATTTCTTTTGCATTATCTCCATCTATGTCTTCAATTAATAATGAAAGAGGGCGTCCCTCTTCTGTATCAATCTCTTTTATAAGTTCTCCTTCACTATTTAGTATCTTAATTTTTGCATCATCAGTACTTAAAATTATTTCATTAAGTCCATCGTTAGTAACATCTCCTACCTTAATATCATTAATCTGGGAGTTAAAATATCTCTGCCAAATAATATCGGGCATATTACTTTTAAATTGTATTAACTGAACTATACCATTTCTAGTACCAACTAATAATCCAAAAATGGATATCTCATCATCTGGTAATTTTAAAAATCCCAAAGAGCAAGCAGTAACCCATGAATCATAATATAATACGTATTTTGGCTCTTTAGACTTAATATCATTAAAAATTTTAAGAGTTTTATCTTCACTTCCAAATATCAGTTCAATATTTCCATCTCGAGTGAAATCCCCTGCTGTACAACAGTCAATCCTCTTAGAAGCCTTATATCGCATTATGCCTACGAGTTTGTTCTTTTCAGCATTTAGTTTTAAAACCATGAAATTACCATCACCAGCTCCGACTAAAACCTCATCACAGCCATCTCCATCGAGATCTATTGTATAACTACAACGACACCATCCATCAAAAACTCTATCATCAATAATATTAATTTCTTCATCCATTAGATACATAGTTTTATCGTGGCCACCGAATAAAATGTAGTTCCTATCAGGACATTTTAAGATTGAGCAGGTTAAAACAGCATCCGGGCATTCAAACATCCAATTTAGTTGATAACGTTTTCTTAACATAATCTCTACTGCCTATTTTCGATTATAGAAATTAATGGTTATAATTAAGTTAAATTTCTTTTTTCTTCTTATAATAATTATACCAACATTTATTAAAGCATTATTGTGAATAAAAAATTATGTAAGAAAAAGCTTATTTCATTTCTTTATTTGGTTATTTTAAATCACCGAAAAAAATCATTGCATCTAAAATCCATGAAGAATTTAGAATTTTTGTTATTATCGTTAATAAGCTATTAAAATATGTAGAAAAGTTATCAATAGAATTGCTTTTTGGGAAATTCTATAAAAACTGGCAAATGTTATAAATCTAATATAAATTTATAATAGATTTCTTTTGCCGAACTTTTTACTTTTATAGTTTCCTTAACTTGTACTCCAATGATTCCTAATGCTTTTTCTGCATAGCCCATATTATTGTATTCGAAGTAGATGTGATATTTTGGTAAATCTAAAATATAAGCATGCATTATATTCTCCTTAACCTGATACTTTACACTCCCCTCGTCATAATACATATTCCATACGCGATGTAGAATTTTAGAGATAAAGGACTCTGGGTCTCTCTTAGTTCTAATATATGCATGGAAAGGTCCTTTTTCACTTAGGGTATAAATAGCTGATAATTTACCTAATATCCAATACATTTTCTCATCGTTTTTATAGAAGTTTTTAGCATTGTGTCAAGAAATGTTATGTATTCCTCCAAGGGAATATTAGTTGTAGCTATAACACCTTGTTGAAAGAAGGGATTAGATTCTTTGAGGATTTCAAAGTAATTATTCCAACGTTCTTCATCAAATTCATAAATTAATTGGCTTCTAAATTGTTGAAAAGCGAGTCCCTTTACATTCATTTGGATCACGAGCAGTAGAATTAAAATACTTGATTTTTCCTATTTTACTTCAAATTTAAGGTTAATTATAAAAAAAAATTAGTTAAAACTATTACAAAAATCTTTTTTAATAAATTTTAGTTTTTTCCTAATATAAAATAGAATAATAATTTTGAATATTGTGTAGGAATCATAAGTGATTCATAAGATATCGTACATTAATACAAAAAATTATACTTTTAAAGGAGAAATTTAACTTCTTATCTTCTTTAATCTCTAAACAAAAAAATAAAAAATAAAAACAAAAAAAATGAAAAATAAAATTGTTTTTGAATTAAAAAGCTAATTGTGCATCGGAGGGACTATAAGCACCAGTACCGGTAATCTCATATGTAATTTCTAACTTATCTCCAGGTTCCAAGACTTCTATGTTCCACTTTAAAGTATCTTTCCCTACCTCATCGGTTATTTCCGGTTGCATCGAATAACTTCCGTACTCAAATGAATCTGGAACACGATCAACCAACTGTATATGATATAACCTTGATTCACCGATGTTTTCAAGAGTCAATATAATTCTGTAACTGCCCAGATCGCCAATTGGGACAACTTCTTTGCCGATTCTAAATTTCCGACGGATGTGAAGTGCCTCGACTACTGGAACTTCTGGCTTGAATTCTAATTCTTGACTAATTGGAAAAGTATTTGCGAGATAAGTTATTTCAGACTCGAATGTAGAATCACGAGCGGGGTTAACAGAATGGATTGGATATTCAAATTCTAAAGTTGATTGTGGTTTAAACATACCGGTGCTACTCTCTTTTAGATCCTTAAGCGAAATTTTTAAAACATTACTTTCGAAATTTACCGCTCCAGGAGTTACTTCGACTTCTTCACCGTTCCATAATAATTTAATCTCATTTGCTTTTGGTGGTTGATATTCATCTGAGAAAGATTCTTGCACAACGGATATTTCATTTAGAGGAGCTGAACCATTATTGACTAATTTTAGTTTTGCTATTACATCTTTTGTCCTGTAAGTTGGTACTTCCGTTAGATTATATGACATTTCACCTGTGATACTACCAATCTCTAATATAACATCTGCGAGAGAAACTGAACCATTTACAATTGTTTGAAAATCAGGCATTACTCTAAATTCTAATTTCTTTCTGAAGGTTGGATATTCATCACTTTCAAACTCCCATTTTATTGAATGCCATTGAGCTCCGCTTGGTAATAATGGTACGTCATTTGGATCAATGTCTACGAATTTTTTTGTTTCATCTTCCGGAGAATAAACATCTGCATTGAAAAGTTGAAGTATAAATTCTGAAGAATTATCAAAAACAAGTTTACAATCAAACATACCAGGTTCCTCGTCTCTTTCAACTGTATCAATATAGAATTTATTTCGAGTATATGCATCGAATTTCTCTATGGCCAATCCTTCAGCAAAAGAAGAAGCTCCTCGATATGTTACTTCAATTGTTCCTGTTCTTCTTGCTTTAATATCGGATACCATTATATCGCACGTAAATTTAAGTAATACTGTATATTCAGGGGTTAGTTTATCAATTGTCCATACTATTTGATTACCTTCAACTTCTGCTCTTCCTTCAGTCGTATCTCGAATTACAGGATTTGTAAAGTCATCAGCGATGTTTTTTACTACTTTAATGTTAGAGAGAGGTTTATCAAACAGACTTCTGAGTGTTATGGCAAATGAAACACTATTTTCTTTATCAATCGAAATTCCATATGATTCTAAACCACTTACAGCGACAGTTCCACCATCTTCCCATGTTTCTCCTTCTTCCTTATCATCTTTTTCTTTTTTTTTTTCCTCTACTACTCGGGCAGGCTTTTCTTTTTTACTTGTGTTTTTAGCAGAATTTTTCCTAGTTTTATCCTTTAATTTTAAGAGTTCCTTTTCAATATCATTGATATTTAAAACATTATCTGCATCAGGGAGTGTGCTAATGAACTCTTTTACAAGTAAAAGATTTTTTACCTCTTTTTTTAATTGAAATTCTCTTGAGTCAATATTATCTGGTGCTGTAGTTCCTAATTCTCTAATAGAAATATCTTTCGATTTCAAATCTGTACTTTTAATATTTTCAAGCGATATGTCAATATCCCACAATCGGTCTACTGAACTTGGATTTTCTATATTAAGTTTTCCACTAAACTCAAAAGATTCAATATTAGCATTATGATCTTGTTTCACGTCAACACTTTCTATTATTTTAACTAAAGCTAATAATCCTTCTCGATTGCGATCTTTTAAAATAATGCTTCCTTCAAGTTTTCCAGTATCCTCATCATATGTTTCAATAACGGGTGTTGAAGAGTCTCTATCAATTAATGCAACGCGTCCCTCATCCATATCTATTCTTTTTAATGCATCTGCAATAATTTCTTCTCCAGCTTCAGAATCATCCCATCTCGCTTTACTTACTGTTTTTACTTTCTTCTTTTTATCTTTTTTTCCCATGATTACTTACCAAGTAATTATTTTTTTTAATAAATTGAAATTTATTTATCACTTAATAAATATTAATCAATATGATAATTTCAACTACAATCTTTAAAAAACTTATTAACTTTAGATTATAGAATATAGAGAATATGATTTTAAAACGAAATTTTTATCCGAAATCCTATATAATTAAGAGTTATAACTTAAAACAAAACTAGGCTGAAATTAGAATTAGGATTAAATCGTTTACATTACAACCAGTAGGACCAGTAATTAAATCACTGTTAAGAGTTTTAAAAAAACTGTTTGAATCATTGTTTCCTAAAAATTTCATCGAATCTAAATCTTGTTTTTTTACTTGATTTAATAAATAGTTATCGATTAATGCACCCATGGCTTCGCTATTTCCCTCAATACCGTCAAGATTGCACCCAATAATTAAAAAATTATAATTTAATTCTTTATCTTTAACATAGTTAAGAAAACCTAGTAGCATCTCTTGATTTCTGCCTCCTTTCCCCTTTCCTTTAAGAGTTACAGTTAATTCACCAGTTCCGATCAAAGCTTGTTTATAATTTTTTTTAGATGATGTGATTTTTTTTATTTTCTGTGTTATTACATTGTAAAGCGATTTTCCAAATGTTTGAGCTTCTCCTGTTATTTCATTGGAAAAATATGTTATCTCAAACTCATGTTTTTTTAAAAAAGATGTTATTTCAATGACTGCTGACTTAACGCTTCCAATTAAATAGTTGTGAACTTGATTAAAACAGATGTCATTAGGTTTTGGATTTTCCAATTCATTAGTTTTAATACCATTCTCTAAAATCTTTTGAATTGAGTGGGGTATTTCTGCAGAAATTCCATAATTTTTTAAAATTCGCAAAGTTTCCTTGAAAGTTGTGGTATCAGGAACAGTAGGGCCAGAGCTAATAGAACCTAGATTGTCTCCTACAACATCTGAAATAATTAATGAAATTAAAGTCGCTCCACTAGAATAATACAATTTTTTCGCGAGATTACCTCCTTTAAAATCTGATAAATGCTTTCGAATAGTGTTTATCTCATGAATAGAAGCACCAGATGCTAAAAGAAGAGAGTTAACCACCTGTAAATCTTGAAGGCTAATACCAGGTTTTGGTAAGGGTAACAGAGCAGATCCTCCACCAGAGATTAAACATATAATCAAATCATCTTTGTCTGATGTTTCAACAATCTTAATCATTAATTTTGTTCCTTTCAATCCTTTTTCATTAGGAATAGGATGAGCTGCATAATTTATTTTTATTTTGCTCCTCCTCAATATTTTAGATTTCACCGTACCTTTTGGGATGTTAATTATCCCTTCATAGGTTATATCTGAACAGTTTAGAAGGATTTTCTCAAGCGAAAATGCCATTTCAGCAGTAGCTTTACCACCACCAATGATATACACTTTTTTATACTTTTCTAAATTGTATTCATCATCGTGTATTAATAATTTATTACCTTCGATTCTAATGGATTTCTCTATAAAATTTTTAGGTCTTACAGCAAAAATTGATATCTCAATTGCTTCTAGTGCGATTTTTCTTAAATTTAATTGATTTTCATTAAGATCGCTTACAAAAAATTGTGAAGTATTTTTAATATACAAAAATAACACATCAATTTAGTTTTTATTTAAGATCCTTTTTACCAGTTAACCTTACAATTATTTATAAAAATTTGATTAACAGTTAAAACAATATATAATTTGAAATAAATTTATTATTTATTGATTTATTTACTTTTTAAACGAATTTTATAATATTTTTCATTACTAGACTTTCTTGAGATACTATGTCTGAAAAAATATATGATTTAGCAGTTATTGGATCAGGTCCCGGAGGATATCATGCTGCAATTAGAGCTGCCCAGTATGGAGCTAAAGTAGCATTAATCGAAGAGGATAAAATTGGTGGTACATGCCTTAATCTTGGTTGTATTCCTACCAAAGCCCTATATGCTTCTGCTCGATTAATTCAAAGAATAAAAGATTTTGATGATTTTGGATTAGAAATTAATGACTACCGTCTCAATTTTGAAAAAGCAGTTGATAGGAAAAACAAGGTTGTTGATGAATTAGTTAAGGGTATTGTCGCCTTAGAAAAAGCTTGGAAAAATGATTTATTTTATGGACATGGTAGTATCTGTGGAGGAGATACTTCTTCTGGGTTTGAAATCTCGATACAAGGAAAAGATAATAAAATAATTAAGACTAAAAAAGTAATTCTAGCTACAGGATCATCACCTGCCTTAATTCCAGTTTTTAATATTGACCATGAAAAGATTCTAACTAGTGATGATATTTTACATCCAGATTTCAATACTATACCTGAAAAGCTATTAATAATAGGAGCTGGAATAATAGGGTGTGAAATTGCGAATATATTTGCCGCATTTGGGAGTAAAGTGATTATATTAGAATATCTTCCAAGCATCATAGCTACAGAAGAAAAAATGGTTATAAAAGAACTGTTGAAGAAATTCCAAAAATTAGGAATCGAGATTCATACATCCCTTAATGTATTATCAGTGAAAAATATGGGATCTAAGGTGAAAGCCACTACATGCTCAGCTTCTATTCCGAGAGATCAAATCGAAAACGCTGAAAAAAGTTTTTTTGAAGCAGACTTATGTTTAGTTTCTATAGGGCGAGTTAAAGAATCAAAAAACTTGGGATTAGAAAAATTGGGGATTGAAACACGACGAGGCTCAATTAAATGTCATAGCAAGACTCTTGAAACGTCGGCAAAGGGTGTCTATGCTATAGGAGATGTCACGGGAGGATTAATGTTAGCTCATGTAGCATATTATGAGGCAGATGTCGCAGTAGCTAATGCTTTAGCCAGTATTGGAGGTTTTCCAGTTAAGGCAATAGAGACTGACTATAAAGTAGTTCCTACTACAATATTTACTTCTCCAAATATTGGATCTGTGGGTTTGAGAAGAAATTCAGCAAAAAATAGGGGTATAGATGTATTAATGGGACTGTTTCCTTTTGAATCCTTAGGAAAAGCAAAGTGTATGGGAGAAGAAGAAGGTTTTTTAATAACTTTAGCAGATAAAGAAACTCTGAAAATTATTGGTGCCTCCTGCATTGGTATCGAAGCTTCTGAACTGATATCTGAGCTCAGTTTAGCAATAAAAAATGGTTTAACAATATATGATGTCGCAGAAACAATACATTGCCATCCAACTGTGTCAGAAATGGTTAATGAGGGTTGTGAAGCAGTTGTCGGAAAAGCTATTCATAAAAAAGGAAGACCAATTCACCAAAAGGTCAATTAGCTTTAATATTAGCTAATTGATAAAAGTTTTAGATATCATCGATTAATATATTTTACTTTAAAAGAAGATAATTTTCTCTTTTTTACGATTATCTCTCTATAACCACCAGCAGTTTCAGGGTGCCCATAACTACCTAATCCGAGTGCGGGAGTTTGAACGACATATGGACGGTTATTGCTGATAGCCTGAGCATTCGTGTCTATTTCAGAGTAATTATCATAATAAATTGCTGCGGGATTTTCAATTTTCTTCAATTTAAATGGAGGAGCATCATAAACTTGAGTCTTAAATTCTCCAGGATCTCCTAATCTGAATTCTTGGTCATCATGAGTATGCCCACATAATGTTAATACTGTGAATTTTTTGCAAAATTCCATTAATTTTTCCCAATTAGATGATACCCCTCCAAATTTAACATTAAAAAGAGCATCAACGCGAGCGTTTATTAAAGGCTTTCCTAATTTTTTTATAAGAGATTCCTTAATCTCGTTAATCTTGTGTTTTATAAAACGAGCCCCTTTTTTCTCAAAAAGCTTGAATTTGTATTTTTTAACTCCAGTATTTACTGGAGGACCATGTAAAAATAGAAATGTATTTGTATCTTCGTTTATTGCACTATTCATTAAATTTTCTAGATACTGTATCTGTTTATATGAAACTCCAGTAACAGAAGGATGACCAATTATTAAATCTCTGAGATTTTTAAAGGAATCGGAACCAGAATTCAAAATTATAAACAAATTATTCCCAAGTTTTAATGAAAAATCAAAAAATGCATTTATTTCTGATAAATATCCTTTTAAAGCCAATGAAGATTTTGTTATTGCTGTTATAGGCGAAGCAGAAGACATTTTATTTAAAGCAATCGCTTCAGAAGCGTTTAATCCTATTTTTTTATACATCTCTCCCCAAGTTATATCGTAAGGGAATGGACGATAATCATGATTACCTAATGTAGTAAAAATAGGACAATTTAATTCCTCCCCTCTTTTAACACCTTTATATTTTTCTTGAAGGGGTTTATTTAAAATGATATTTTTAAGAATCTGCCAATTACTATCTTCATATTTGAATCCGCTGAGCTTTCGAAGTTTTTTCGCCATTCTACTTAACACGACATAATCAACAAGGTCACCCGTTAATACTATAAAGTCTAATTCATTTCTAACGACTTTTCTATTACTAACCTTTATAAATTTTCTAAATTGATTATTTGGGTTAATCAAACGTTTCCTTAAAGGAATTTTCATATCAGATAATGTCTTTTCTACTGTTTTATTCCTTGGGCTAATTCTTAATTTCTTTTTTACTATTTTAAAAAAATCATCAACACTTTCTTTAAGTGAAGACTCAGTCCACTGTTTAACAATTCCATAAATCCGATCATTTCTTTCTGCCAAATGTAAATCAGTCGCATGGATAAATGTAAAATCACTCCATTTTTGCTTGGAAATTACGAGTGAATGATAATTTATTCGAGCATTAGAACTTTTAATATCGAACATAACAAATTGCCGTTCTTTTAGATATTTCAGCACTTCTTTGCTCAAAGCAAATTCGACTGTTACGTTAAAAAATTTATCTAGATCTCCAAAAACACGATTTTTTACAAGATATTCTTGAGGTTTTTGCTTGTTTATATAAGAAACGCTGTGAATTGGGATTATAGAAGCCACTTCAACTTTTACTATGTTTGGAATAATAGGATTAGCTCTATGGAGCCGAGATTTTAAATTCTTTAGTTGTTCAATTCTATTGTCTACATTTGATTTTATTTGTTCTATTTTTTTCCCCTTCTTCTTCTTTTTATTAGCCTTTCTTTCCTTCCGTCTTGCCCAGAATCCTTTTTTTTTAGGGAGAATTAATTTATATACCCAATTATAGTCAAATAAAGGAATGAGAGAAAGCGTATCTACAACATATTCTTTAAATTTATCTGGATCAGTATGGCTACTAATAAAGAGTAAATCAGTTTGAAAAACCTTGTTTTTTAATTTACGATCAATTCCTAAAATTATGGGTTGCCCCAAATTTGGACTGATTATTGTACTATTCAATTTTAAAATAACTCGCTATTTATAACTCTAATAATTTCATATTTTACAAATTTTTAAACTATTAGTACTAAAATAATCCAGACCTAAAAATCTAATTAAGTCTATACTAAATAGTTATAGTAACAAGGTTCTTAATTTGAATAAATATTATAATCTATTTTTTTTAAAAAATGTTCCATAATGCGTAGGAATAGTAGCCTCAGGATTTAGTTTAGAAATAATCTCTCTTTATTTTTTTTCCCCAATACAATATTTTAAGGCTTTGTTGGATTCCCGATTAATTCAAAGTCGGCTATTTTTATTTGATATAATATCGACACATAATTCCTTTGCGATTATAAATAAAGCCTTTTTATCTGAAATCAAGTAGTTTAATTCATTTTTTTTGTAATTAATCATTTTCCAGATTTCTTTTTTTGAAAGTCCTGTAGCTTTAATTATTCTAATAATATATTTTTCAAGAGTCATTTTCGCTTAATTAGAGTATAACTTTTTTTGTCGTAATGTTAAATTACTCTTATCTATTTAAACCACATTACTGTCTAAATTTATTAAAAATTCTTCAGGGAAATGAGAAAATTAATAGAAGAAAATAATGAATTGGCATATAGATCGCATTCTGAATTTATCATTGATGGAGTAAGAAGACGAGTAGAAAAAGTGCTTAAGAAGAAGAAAAAGAATAAGAAGAATTCAAAGAAATAATACTTAGTATTGTCTTTTACTAGAAAGACAAACTAATGAGGCAATATAAATAAGTCAGCGTTCGACATTAAACCTTAGTTCTTTGAAAGAACCTTGTTTGATAATCAATCCCTTAATTGAAAATCCTAATCCAAAAGTTTTGCCAAATTTGATATTTGAGTTTCTTCAATAAAATATGATATGATCACACCTTTACCATACTCATTATGATAATTATTTTTTGTAAAAAAATTTTTTAAAAATCGAAATTATAAATGATTAATATGAGAAAAATAATAAAATGGGGAATTTTAGGTTGTGGAAGGATAGCACATAAGTTTGCTGAAGGATTAAAGGTACTTCCTGATGCAAAATTGGAAGCTGTTGCTTCTAAAACAGAGGGAAAAGCTGAAAGTCTTGGCAAAATGTTTGGTGTGAAAAATATATATAATAATTATGAAGATTTAGTGAAAAATCCTTCTGTAAATGTTATATATATTGCGACCACTCATAATTTCCATTATAAAAATGCATTACTCTGTCTAAATCACGGAAGACCTGTTCTCTGTGAAAAACCTTTTACGTTGAATGCCATACAAGCTGAAGAGTTAATTAAGACTGCCAAAAACAATAAATTGTTTTTAATGGAAGCAATGTGGACAAAATTTTTACCTTGTATTGTAAAATTAAATGAATTGTTAGACAAGGAAATATTAGGCGAAATTCAACATTTTAAGGCTGACTTTGGGATTAAACGGGAATTAGATCCTAAAGGACGTTTATTCAATCCTGATTTAGGTGGGGGGGCATTACTTGATTTAGGAATTTATCCTATTTCATTTGCAAGAATGATTTATAAGCAATCTCCTTCAAAAATAAAAAGTAGTGCACACATTGGAGAAACTGGAGTGGATGAAAAATCTTGTTATTTATTTGAGTATGAAAATGGACAAACTGCTATGCTTTCTTCCTCAAATAGACTGATTATGCCGCACAATGCTTCAATCTTTGGAACCAAAGGATATCTGGAAATTCCTAATTTTTTTCAACCATCAAAAATGATTTTAAAATTGGAGGGGAAAGAAAAGAAAACAATTAAAATACCTTTTAAATCAACAGGTTATAATTATGAAGCAAAGGAAGTAATGAGTTGTCTAATTGCTGGAAAAATTGAAAGTGAAATCATGCCATTAGATGAAACTTTAGAAATAATGAAAACTATGGATATTTTACGCTCTCAATGGTATTTTAAATATCCTGGAGAATAAAAATTTATTACATTGGAATTTTAAATATAGATAGTAAAGAAAAAAAGAAAGAGCATCTTTCTTCTAGGATATAAAATGAAAGCATCAAACCAACTATAATTCGTGTTTCAAAGCCTAATTAATTACTTTTTATAAGATTTTTAAGGTATTTTTTATAATTTTGTGTTAGATTACCTTTATAATATGGGTTTCTTCCTGTATCTTTCCCATATTTTTTATATAATCTGTTTTTCCAAGTTTTAAAATTTTTAGTTTCAGATTCATTCCATATTGCATTCTTACCAGTTAAGGTTTCAAAGATTTTTTTTTCTAAAATCTCTTTGCTTTGTTTCTTAGAATTCGAGGCATTTTTATCGAGTTTTTTTATTAGCTTTTTTTTTTTTATAGGTCTTTTGTTAATCAAGTTTTCTAAATATAATGAGAATTGCTTTGTAGGTTTTCCTTTGTAATGAGTAATTTTCCCCATTTCTATATGATATTTGTTCTTAATTTTTGCTTTCCAGGGCTGAAAGGCTTTTATTTCAGATCCATTCCAAATAGCCTTTTTGTTAGTTAATTTCTCAAATACAAAAGCTTCTAAATTTTTAATTTCTGGATCTTTTATCTGTTTAGATTTTTTCTTTAGAATGTCTTTTTTAGTTTTGATTATTGGTTTTGTGTTTTTAATAGGTCTTTTATTACTCAGTTTTTCTAAATATAATGAGAATTGCTTTGTAGGTTTTCCTTTGTAATAAGTAATTTTCCCCGTTTCTATTCGATATTTGTTATTTATTTTTGCTTTCCAATGCTGAAAGGCTTTTGTTTCAGATCCGGCCCAAATAGCCTTTTTGTTAGTTAATTTATCAAATACAAAAGCTTCTAAATTTTTAATTTCTGGATCTTTTACCTGTTTAGATTTTTTCTTTAGAATGTCTTTTTTAGTTTTAATTACCAGCTTTGTGTTTTTATTAATAATTTCTAAAATTTCAGACCCATTTATTTTTCTTCCACTGCCAATTGTAAAAAAAGGATCATCTATTGAATCTAATTGAACAGAAAAGTCGAATATTTGATGATTATCCACTGTAGGTCCTAAATATTTTGCTAAAATTATTATTGTACCATTATTTTGTGTAATATCAAAAAGATTATTCGAAATTTGGGTAGCTTGGTATAAAGAAAGATGGCTAAAGTCCCTTATTTTATCAATTTCTTTAATATTTTCCTTGTTTTTAATGAGAGCGCTATACTTCGATTTATTTTTTCCATTAATTGAAACATCGAGAGCTGTTAATTGATATCCTGCTTCTTTCTTTAATGTCTTTTCTATAATAAACTTAATAAATTTCTTAATTTGAATCCATTTTGACTTTTTAGCCAATCCAATTATTTCTATTAAACTCTCTTCAGGCATCAATAACACTTAAATAAAATAAATAGAAATTCTTTAACCCATAGGGAATAAATCTTACATTTATTTACACAATATACATAAAAAAACTATATAATATATATAACTCATCCATCATCATTTTTGTGATACGATGAAAAAACTTGTAATCACAGCTTATATATTTAATTCTCCAACAGAAACTAATTGGGTATAAAAATAATGTTTTCAACATATCAGGGGGATTGAGACACATGAGTATTTGGTTCTATATAGCGTGTTCAATAACTAACACAAAGATTTTTCATGCTGATTATAAAGATGAAGACAATGAAGAAGTAGGGATTAATTCAAATGTAGAACTTATTACTCCACCATTTAACAATATCACAGATATGTAGTTATAAGATAAAACTGTACTTGTGAGTGGAGGTGCTGATTTTGTAGATGTTATGAAAATGTTGATCGAAATTTGGAGTTTTAAAATTTCTCTTTCAAAATAATTAATCAGGGCAGCAGGACGAAAAAATATTTTACACATTGACACGATATTAGATGAAATTGTATTTAAGTCCAATGGTAAATAAAGAGTTATGACATCTGCTTTTTCTAAAACAAAAAGTAAGTAAACATCTCTTACTACAACTTGTTTAAATAATTTTGAATAGGATACAACAAGTTTATAAGTTTGAAGACAAAAACACTGAACATGTTAACTTGCAAGATTAATAAATATTATATTATCCCCACGAATGACAATATCTCCAAGATCTTCATGTTCCTCACGAATATTACCTTCGTCATCTTGGTACTCAAATAGCTGACGAGCATCCTCTAAATACACGTTGAGGTGCTCATCAAATGCGAGCAAAATTGCCCGAAAGAGTCTATTCCGCTTCACTTTAATGAGAATTACTTTATTTATTGAAGCTTTTAAATAATCAATTGGTCGATTTGATTGTCGTCTTTCCATGTTTTAAAAAAACTCGATTGTAATAAAAAAAAACTATATAATTACATTTAAAAAAAAACTAATTAAAACCTTTGGATTCGTGCTCATTTTTTCTCAAATAACTTAATTTTGTATTCTTATATTTTAGGTATAAAAAATTTCATTAAAACCTAGTTTAAATTCAGATATATTTTTTTTAAAATCTTCTTTATTTTTTCAATTGAAGTGTTAGAAATTATATTTTGATTTTTAAATATTCTTACCTTAAAATATCAAATCCAGATTTATAAATCTATACTGATTATTAATTTATAATTGATTTACATGTAGAAAAAATTTAAAAAAAAATTTATTACACCAAAAATAGAAGATATATGTAATTGAAAATCTTCAATTTATATATTTAAGAGTGAAGATCTAATCCATTAGGCTCGTGGCCCAGTTTGGATAGGGCGGCAGCCCCCTAAGCTGAAGATCGAGGGTTCAAATCCCTCCGAGCCTGTATTTTTTTTTTAATAATATTAATTTAAATTTTTAGAAGAATTATATTTTGTACACTAGTTTCATTTATAGTAGTTTATAGCATCCTTCTAAGCTGAAGAGGAGGAGTTTCAATGTGATAAACACTTCGCATTTCTAGAACATATCCCATCGGACCTGCTTTTAAAAACTCTAAAAAAAATATGAGTGATAAAAACTTAATACAAGTAAATTAAAATCTTTTGATTATTTTTATAGTCCTATACAAAAAAACACATTAAAACTAGAAAATTGTGTAAGTAGATGTGTAATGAACTGTCAAAAAGTGAAAAGGTAAGTTGTTGTGTGATGAACTGTCAAAAAGAAATACCTATTGAAAAGGCAATTAAATTAGAAAACAAATTCTTCTGTCCAATCTGTGGTGTGGCGTATATTAGACACACTCTTAATTTATAACTTAGACTAATTTCACAAGTGTTTTATTTATTTAACTTTTTATGATATTATATTAGCGCTTTTGGCAAAGAGATAATGTCTGAACAAATTTCACTAATTAGATTCCAAAAGATGAATATTGTTTTCTGTAGAGGTTTGTATATAAATGGAGCAATGATGATTAAAGGAAAAGTTAAGGAAGAAGCAAAGAAAGTATTTTCCTATTTCTTACAGAATTTGGAAGATTCATTCAAAGATTATTTTTGTGGAGAATTTAATGGGAGAGTTTTACCTGAAAATGAAGTAGATAGAATTGCATTTAAATCAATGAAAGTATATGCAAAAGAACATTTTTATAGTATTTCTCCATCTTTGTTTAAAAAGTCAAGCAACCAAATTTGTGGAATACACTTAAAATAAAATTGCTTCTTTTTATAATTTTTTTTCTAAAATATAAGGAATTCTTGAATTTCTTTGATATAGTAATAGTTTATAAAATCAATTAACTAAAAAAAATTTTAATTCTAAGATCTTCAATTCAATTAATTATTTATTTATACAAACAAACCAGTAATTTTTGAGATATGTTCGTTTTACCATTACGAAAAATGAGATTTTCCAGTATGTTATTAATAAAATGAAATTTCAAATAATGAGTAATGATGTGACAAAAATATTCATATTTTAACCTTCAATAAAATTAAAGTGAATGTATGATCATGATAGAAAGCACGAGACTAAAGAAAAATTTAAAAGAATCTGAAAAAAAACATAGAGGGATTCTCGAAAATATGATGGAAGGGTATTTTGAAGTTGATCTTAAGGGAACTTTAACTTTCGTGAATGATCGTTATTGTAAAATATTTGGATACTCATCAAAGGAAGAACTAATAGGAAAGAATCATCGCACTTTTCAAGATGAAAAGACAGCTAAAAAGTTATTTAAAATTTATAACCAACTTTATAAAAATGAGATTCCCTCTCCTGTTCTTATTGAAAGACAAAATGTAACACCTAGCGGGGAAACAATCTATTATGAAACATTAGCTGATTTAAAATACGATTCTGAAGGAAATAAGGTGGGATTTTTTGGTTTAATTCGGGATATTACCGAACGTACGAAAACAGAACAGAAGTTAAAAGAATCCGAAAAAAAATATAGAGAGATTCTCGAAAATATAAAGGAAGGTTATTTTGAAGTTGATCTTAAGGGAGATCATACTTTCGTGAACGATTATTTTTGTAAAATATTAGGATATTCAAGGGAAGAAATATTAGGAAAGAGTTATCGTTTACTTTATGAAGAAAAAACTCATAAAGAGACTTTTAAAATATATAACCAGCTTTACAAAAACGAGATTTTGTCTCCATATGTTTATGAAAGAGAATTGGTATTTAAAGATGGGAAACTACACTATTTAGAAGTATTAATCGATTTACAACATGATTCTGAAGGAAATAAGGTGGGATTTTTTGGTTTAATTCGGGATATTACCGAACGTAAGGAAGCAGAAAAGAAATTAAAAGAATCTGAAGAAAAATATAGATTAATCTCTGAGACTGCTTATGATTTAATTGGTGTACTAAATAAAAAGTTTAAGTATGAATATATTAATGAAACCGCTTTTCAACAAATATTAGGTTATTCAAGTAAAGATCTTCTTGGAAAGTCGTCATTAAAATTCACTCATCCAGAGGACTTGTCACGAACAGCTAAAACTTTATTTGAAGGATTTAAAAAAGGATCAGGCGCAACAGAACTACGATTTAAACATAAAGAAGGACATTGGGTGTGGATTGAGGCAAGAGGTAGAACTTTTTTTGACAAGGATGGAGATATAAAGGCTATTGTAATTTCAAGAGATATTACCGAACGTAAAAAAGTAGAATTAAAATTACAGGAATCAGAAAAAAAATACCGTGAAGCATATGATCGAGCCAATTTTTATAAAGATCTTTTTGCGCACGATATAAACAATATTCTTCAAATTATATCTTCATCAGCTGAATATATTTCATTCCACCTCGGGGATTCTGAAAAATCTAAAGAAAAAGATGAGTTTAGGAAAATAATTCAAACTCAAGCTGAAAGGGGTGGTAAATTAGTTAAGAATGTTCTCACTCTTTCAAAACTTGAAGAGGAACAAGAAATTATTCAACCAATTAAACTTTATGATACATTAAAAAATTCGATAGATTTTATTAAAAAAACCTATGAATATAGAAATTTAACAATTCAAGTTGATTCAATTGATAAAGACTTCATAGTCCAAGCGAATGGACTTTTACAGGATGTTTTTGAGAATATACTGATAAATAGTATTAAATATAATGAGAATGAAAATATCGAAATTCTTGTCAGAATTTCGATTGATCTGTTAGATAATGTAAATTATATAAAAATAGAGTTTATTGACAATGGCATTGGTGTACCGGATAATAGAAAAGAAATTATTTTTAAAAAAGGAAAGAGAGAGTTAAAAGGTTCTAAAGGAATAGGTATTGGACTCTCTTTAGTTAACAAAATTCTTACAACTTTTAATGGTAAAATTTGGGTTGACGATAAAATAAAAGGAGATTATAATAAAGGAAGTAATTTTATTGTTTTATTACCAATTACCGTTTAGTATTTTTAGATTTAGATTATCCTATTATTGTTTTGTCGATTAATGAAGAAGAAGTTAAGCACGACCAATTTATTGCTGTAAATATTTGTATAACTATTACCATTTTTCCTAAATTTAATAGTAATTCAAATTTAAGAAGAGGTGGTAAACTAGGAGATTTTTTTATTGTTAATACCTTACCTAATATTTAATCTAAATTTGCTCCAGATTTAACCAATTATGGATTATCTATTTTGTAAAAATAGAATTGGATATAATAAGGTTGTATAGAAATTTAAATATAGCTTTTCCAATAGAATTTTAAAAAATATTGAATATATATGAATATATATTTCTATTATTCTAAAATTTCATAATTTAATTAATAAGGAATTTAATACCCTGAATCGAAACTTTTAAATATATACTTTTATATATTATAATAAAGATAAATATTTAATAAATTAAAAGAAGAGGAAGGAAAAAGTGCATCGTTGTCCTAATTGTAGGGAATTTTTAAGAGATTTATACTTAGAAATCTGTCCATTTTGCGGTGTAGAAATTCTAAATCATGAGACAAATATATCTTTATTTAAAAAAAAGGATCTATTTGAAACAGGTAAGTTTGACCCGGAGAATGTTTGGTTACTGACCGATCCTGTAGCTAAAGCCAAATTCCAATTTGAAGGAAAATTAATAGAATTAGAACAAGACATTAAATTTAATGTGATGCAAGGGAAATGTTGGCAAGAGGACGATATAGAATATTTAAGTGAAATAAAAAGACTTATTGGGAAAAGAAAAATAAAAAAAACAACAAGTTTTTGGTTTTCTAGCCCTTTTACGCCAATCTATAGGGCTATACAAGATGGTAAGATAATCATATCAGGTAAAAAATACCGTTTTAAAAAGGGAGAGGAGATTGTATGGCAATGTCAAATGGGAAGAGAACTACACAATCTTGACGGACCCATTCTTATTAGTGGATTCTCTCCTAAAAAGAGGACTATGTTTTGTAAAGAAATGGAAAATGCTATAAAAGGAACAGGAATGATGATTAAGAAGTGATGAAATGGGCATATTAGGAAAAATATTTGGAAGTAAAGAAAAAATTTTTACACAACCACCACTTAACGACCTTATAGACATCTCTGGGATAGACTCAAATGATCTTTTTTTGGTTACAGATCCAAAAGCTATCAGAAATTACGAAGAATATGGAAAGTTAGAAAAATTAAAGCACGACATAAAATTTAGTGTAATGCGTGGTGGTGTTTGGAATAAGGAAGAATTAGAATATGTGGCAGAAATCGAGAGATTATTAAAACAAGGTATTATTGAAGAGAAAGGGCTTTATTGGTGGGTATCTCCCCATCCAACGGTATACTGTGCGAAGAAGAGAGGTTACATTCGCATTAATGGAAAGGCTAACAGATTCAAAAAGGGAAGTGAAATTGCATTCCAATGTCGAATGGCAAGAGAACAAAGAAATCTAAATGCACCTTTATTAATAAAAAAATTTACTCAAACTAGCAGTTCAATGCTTTGTGGTGAAATGAAGGGTGCTATGAAAGGAATGTAATATAAAGCACAATAATCTTAAAAATAAATATTTATAAAATAACGATATTCAATGTTCTCTAGATACGAAAAATAATAGTTTAATAATGTAAATTAGAGCTCCTGCAAGATATACTATTTGATAGCAAGCACTTCACTTTTTCCTGCTTCAGTTCCTAAATTTCTATTCCAATATTCTGGTTCTCCTATTAAAAGCCCAATTTCTGCACGACGGTTATTCCAGTTAATATCATTCAATTCTGCAAATCCAATAGGTTTTTTATCATTTCTATACCAAATCTCAAAAATAATTCTTTCTTTTGATTCAGCTTCAAGCATCTTTTTCTCTCCCTCAGCAGTAATAGGAAAAATATTCCGAGAATATTTACGGACTTTTGGATTGTTTTCCCATTTAATATAAAGCTTTATATTATCTAAATTAAAGGGTAAAAGATTAATTGATTCTCCTTTAATAAAAACTGATATTTCAGAATCTACCATCCTATTCTCACAAACAAATCCAAGTGTAAAAATTCCTAAAAAGAAATCAAAAAACTAAAGTAATTACATAAATTAGTTCAATTTTTTTTTTTTTATCCAATCTTCCTTCAATAAACTATAAGCTTTAACACCAAGATAATCTCCCCCAACATAGAACTCATCTTCTTGAATTCCTTCAAATTCAAATCCTATCTTTTCTGCTACAGCCCATGAACCAATATTCTCAACACACACTCCGCCATGCAATTTATTTAGATTTAATTCATTGAAGGCATATTCTACAAGTAACTCTGTAGCTTCTGTAGCAATACTCTTATTCCAATATTCTGGTTCCCCAATTGACAGAAATGCGTTTGCCCAACCATTAACCCAATCTATATGTCCCAATCCTGCTGTACCAATTGGTTTCTTATCTTTATTATGCCAAAGTTCAAACATCACAAAATTGCTTATTCTCCCCTCTCGAGGTTCAAACCACTTTTTAACATCCTCAACTCGGAGAGGCATTATATTTCGGGCATATATACGAACTTTTGGATCATTCATCCATTTCACATACAAATTGATATGTTCTGAATTATGAGCGCAAAGATTAATTGTTTTACCTTCAATAAAGGGAAATGCTTTACTGTCGTTTTTTTCTTTTGAACCATCTTTTTCTCCCATTTTCTTAAACCTCTTAACATTATAGAATCAGGAAGCACTATCCTTATTCAGTTTTCATCCATTCTTCCTTGAAAATGACATAATTTAACTTATCTACAAATTCACCGTCGATAAATTTTTCTTTTTTAAGTGTTATCTCATGTTTAAAGCCAACTTCTTCAGCCACACGAATAGAGGCTTTATTTGGTGCAAAGACTACAGCCGTAATTTTGTGAAAATTTAATTCTGTAAAACCATAATTAACTAATAACTTTGTAGCTTCAGTTGCGATACCTTGCTCCAAGTATTCTGGATCACCAATAATATACCAAATTAGAGCATTGCGAGTAAACCATTGAATATGAATAAATCCAGTAAACCCGATCGGCTTCTTCTCTTCTTTGTGCCATACCTCAAAGAAAATACTCCTTTTTACATCTTCTTTCTTAGATTCAAACATTTTCTTAACTTCTTCAACAGTCTGAGGAAACGGATGCCTTGCATATTTTCTGGTTTCAGGATGGTTCATCCAAGCACAATATAAATCAACATGATCAAGGTTGATAGCACAAAGATTAATTTTTCCTCCTTCTATGAAGGGAAAAGATTTACTTTCTTTTGTTTCAGCCATTTTCTGTTAAATAACTTATTTTTATTTTTAGTGGATAGTAAAAATGAGCCATTATATATTAAATCTAAGATACTTTGGGTATCATTTCAGAGTTTCTTAAAAGGATATTAATAATTATCCCTTAGCTTCGATTATAGAAACTCTCTTTTTTTTTTAACAAATCCTAAAGAGATGATTTCTCAAATACAATCTAGAAGGAAAAAAACAAAAAAAGGGATAAAAAAACTTTTTTTAATTTATGCTATTAATTCCCAATTATCCTAATTTAATAATCATATCAAAACTTTCAAGAATTAACTATTACTAAAACTAAAATCAAAAAAAAATAAAAATTTATAATGAAATCGATGCTAATCAAACAGCGATTGGATAAATTCACCTATTTTATTTAATGCTTCTCTTGCTTCTGGTAGATCATGCAATCCAAAACCTTGAAAAACATGGATCGTATCTTTCCATTCCTGCAATGTAGCATCTACACCAGCAGCTTTAGCTCTCTCTAAAAGGCGTGTTGAATTGTCATACAACATTTCGCTTGTACTTACTTGTATTAAGATTGGAGGTAAACCACTTAAATCTGCAAAAACGGGAGAAATTAATGGATCCGTTGGATCTGCTCCTGCCAGAAAAACTGGTGACCACCAAAATACCCCAATATCACCTAATATCGGATCTGTTTCAGCATTTTCATAAATTGTTTTACTATCAGCTGTATGATCGGTATGGGGTGCTATTACTACTGCCCCAGCAGGTAACGGTGAACCTTCATCGCGTAATTTTATTAAAGTCGTTAATGTTAAATTCCCCCCAGCGGAATCTCCAGCAATAACTATGTTTTCAGGTTTAAAACCCTTGGAAAGAAGCCAATGGTAAGCTTTAACGCAGTCTTCTAAAGGTGCGGGATGAGGATGTTCAGGTGCACGGCGATAAGCAACACTTAACACACGCATCTTAGTAAGTTTTGCTATTTCAATTGTTAATAATCTATGACTTTTTGGAGACAGTATTATCATGCCCCCGCCATGGAAATATAAAAGGACTCTATCATCTTTTGCTTCGGGGATGACTTGCCATTCTGCAGGAACACCATCAGCAACGACATCTTCTATTTTCACATTTTCTGGTATTGGATGTTGTTTTAAATTCACATTTGCAGAATATTCGGTGATAAATCGGAGAAACTTTGTTAAAAATAGAATATCTTCATTTGTTAAGATATCAGATAGAGCTTCCATATTTTCCTCCTTATTAGATAACATCTGAAAAAATAGCTCATTTCCTTTTGCTACTTTCTGCAAATATGCTTGTAGATTAACGTTCTTGTTTTCTTCAAGCTTAAGAAATTCAAGAGCACCTTGCAACTGTATCTTTTTACTTGCATCTATCAATTTAAGAACTTCAGGACGAAGTTTTGATCTATTTAATATTGGCATGTTTTTTTGATTCTGTATTTTTTATTTGTTGTTATGAAATTATTACTTTGTAATGATTCCTTTAAATATTAATATTTTTTAAAATAATAAAAAAAAATAAAAAAAACGAAACAAGAAGAAGAAGAAAAAAAAAAAAAAGATAGAAAGAATTTTCAACTTGTTTGCATTTTAGGACACCGAAGACAAGAAGGTGAAATCAGGATAGTCTCTACAATTTAAAACTGTTAAAGTTACTCATTTCTTTTAATGTCAATTTCAGGAATAATAGCATGTGTTAGACAATAATATCCAGGACAACGTTTTTTAGCAATCTCGTTTATTTCAAGTAATTTTTCCATGGACGCATCGCTCTCAATTAATAATTCCATCCTCAAATTTTGTAATGGAGGATTTTCAGAAAGACTTAATGCTGCTGATATATCCATTTTTGCTGTACCCCTAATTTTGAAACTTTTGAAAATAATTCCATCCATTGATGCCCACTTAATAAAAGTAGCAGAATAACAAGCTAACAATCCACCTATACAATACTGAACGGGATTAGGTGCAGTTCCACCGCCACCTAGAATTATAGTTTCATCAGATTGAACAAGGATTTCCCCTGC
>SDBT01004193.1_pt1 | contig 24562 bp, 26 predicted proteins | sample 2277101 | NCBI WGS metagenome assembly SDBT01 (sample SAMN10404973, study PRJNA504765) | marine sediment metagenome | isolation source: marine sediment core GS10_PC15, 103 cmbsf | place: Arctic Ocean: Southern Knipovich Ridge | collected 2010 | reverse complement strand
CATAAATATAGTTAGTATATTTTTCTTAAATAATATATTATAATAATTTATAATGTCTGATCTCAAAGATTTGATTACTGAATTTTATAATTATTTAGGTAAGACTAGTTCTAATATTTTAAAACCAAATTTAAATAATACAGAACATTTACGTCAAAATTTAAATGATCAATTAACTATTTTGGATAGACCATTAAATGAATCATTATATAAAAAAATAGATAGATTATTAATGAAAGAATTATCACAAAAACATATTATTAATGTAAATCAACTTCCGAAGAAATATTCAAAATTTATAATATATAAAGGAGACATTACATTATTGCAAGTTGATGTTATTATAAATCCGGCTAATTCTAAGGGTCTTGGTTGTTTTCAATTAGGACATAAATGTTTAGATAATATAATTCATGCATGTTCAGGACCAAGATTAAGAGATGAATGTAGAAGAATATTAAATGGAAATGAAATATCTACTAGTAAATGTATAATAACACAGAGTTATAATCTTCCATCAAAATATATAATACATACTGTTGGACCAATTGCTAAAAATAATCAAAAATTAGAATTCGATAAGTTAGCTCAGACATATATTAATTGTTTGGAAATGGCAAAGAAATATAACTGTAGAACAATAGCATTTCCATGTATTTCTACAGGAGTATTTGGTTATCCTAGAGGAGAATCAGCTCAAATAGCATTAAGAACTGTTATGAATTGGTTAAAGAATGAAAATATGTTTTGTATATTTTGCACTTTTTTACCAGAAGATTATAAAATTTATAATGAAATTCTTAATTAAATATTTTACTTACTTTTTAGTGAAATATTTATAATTAAAAGTACTTAGTTTTTAATATATATTTGAATCAATTTGTAATTTCTTTGAAATATTTTTTTATAAAATTTTAATCTTTAACTAAATTTCTATATTCATCTTCTAACTTTTGATCAAAAACAATTTTACATAATGGATTGATATATTTTGCATTTAAATAATCATCTATCATGGTACCACCAAGATGATGATCTTCATATATTTCAATTATTGAACCTTTAAAACCAAACAAAGATATATTAAATTCTATAAGCATATTATTTGCATAGGGTTCATTTCTTAAAAATTTGTCTCGTGAATTAATATTAATATTTTTATTATAATATAATTTATTTTTAATCTCTTGTATCTTATGTATATACTTATTTTCTAAATTTATTTCTTCTATTTCTTTATCTTCTTTTAGAAAGAGGTAATCAATTATTTTTTTAAACATTATATATTTAATTATAATTATATTCTTTAAGTACTTTCTTACCAGAAGATTATAAAATTTATAATCAAATTCTTAATTAAATATTTTACTTACTTTTTAGTAATTATTTATATTAAAAAGTATTTAAAGAGCTTAAATTTCAGTAACAACATAAGTTCTCAAAAGATATTTAGATCCACTGGTAACTTCATTACCTTGATGAAATATTTCTCTATCAAACAACGCAGCTCTTCCTATTTTAGGTTTAGCGATACTATATATAGTTTTTTTATCATCATAGAAAAATGTTGTTGCACCTCCTTCAAATTCGTCACTCAGAAACATATTCAATGTCAATATACTTCTTCTTCCCATATTATCTTGAAATACACCATCTTGATGTATCGGAAAATATCCACCTTTATTGTACTTAGCTATTCTCATATTTGGTAAGAAACCATATATCTTATTACCATTATATGTCTTAGGTAATTTTACTTTTTGAGTTAAAGTATTATATATTTCTTCATCATTAATTTCAGTTCTATAATATTTAGCCACACCATTATATAAATCTCTTTCTAAAGAATTGATAAGTTGAGATTCATATTTTTTAATTATATTTTTACATTCATTTTGAGTAAATATATCGTCAATAATTCTATGAAATTTGTTCATAATTTAATAGAATATATTTTATAATATTATTTGAACTTACTTTAATATCCACAAGTTTGTTCTAAACCTACCCATGAAGCTGGAATATTTTTATCAGATCCGCAACAATCTCTCCATTTACATCTTTCTTTAATCGTATTTCTATTTCTAACTGGCCATCTATTGATAGTTTTGAATGATCGGGAAGTATCAGAGCCATCATCAAAGCATTTAAAGTTTTTACACATACTACTATGAGATTTTCTAACAGGAAGATGGAATTTATTTACACATTTATGATAACCACCACTAGAACCCGCAGAAATCCAATAGTCCGGGCAATTTAGACCTACTTGTTCCATGTAGCTAGCAGGGGGCCAGACTTTACCACCAGATGGTCCTCTGCGAGTTTGGTCAGTCCATCTAGAAATAAAATAATAGACAACCATAAGAATAAATAAAAGACCAATAATTCCTAATACAGTATATATAATTTTGTTGACATCCATTGTATATTTTATAACAATATTTTTTTCAGATTTATGATTATATTCTTAGTATTAAAAATATAAATCTTATTATATAATTTTAAAAATATATTTATCTACAGTAGTAATTATTACGATAATTTTATTAAAAAGTAGAAAAAACTGAGCGCAATTGACGAGTTCCGGCACTTGATAAATTTTTCGGCAATTCGATAGGGACTGGCAAGGTCGATACTCTGACCAAGTAGCCCATATACTGTTCCGCTTCGGATATTACGCGCGGAGATGCACTAGTCATAACCATTTCATTTAATTCTTTGACTTGTTCAGTAATCTTATAGTTTAAATTTCTTGCATTTTGTAAATATATTGATCGCATTATAATACTTTGGTCGATATTTGATTGAGGACCGATGATATATTTCTTGTTAGACTTGATATACACGTTATATCTTATCATATCTTGGACTAATTGTACATTAGCTTTAGAGAAGAATACACGACTTAATAAGGAAGAATTTTGGATACCATATAAGGCTTGACATTCGAAAGCTTTATTGGGTTCATTGTTATCGAATAATTGGAACCATTCAGTAGGTTTTTCAGATATATTAATAACACGTCCATTTTGAAATTGTGGCCAAACAGATTCATTTCTACTTTGTGCTTGTAAATTCATTCTATATACTATTATTCTAGAATTTTTATTATAAATTAATACTATAAAATTATTAAATTCTTATTCCCGTTATATTAGCTTCTCCATGTCTTGAATCTATTAAAGTATCCTTCAATACATCTACAGCCTCCACTATCTCTAATGTAATAGTTTGATCACATTTCAAATCTAATATACAACCATTTCTATCAACAAATGTGACCATAATTTCATTTAATTTTTCTAAAGGTGTTTCATAAAATTTTAATATACTAGTTGCTATCTTATTCTTTCTTCCTATGATTATCTTAGCAAATATGTTATTAACATCCTTAAAATCATCACAATCACATTGAGCTATTTTTGGAAGATTCTGACTCTTAACTATATTTCCAGCTATGGTACCATCTTCTCTCGATGGTGCACTTAAAATTAATAACACATAAGGCTCTACTTTAAACATATAATCACAACAACAATTATCACGATAGATGTTAAAACATTTTTCTTTACTGATATTATTATCACTGATATTACTCAAGACATAACCAAATTCTATTTCACATTCTTTCCATGCAAATATATCCATTATAGGAGAATTTTCAAAATCTATAGCAAATTCTCTCGCTTCACCTATTAATACTAAACAATCTAAGTTTTTATTATCAAATGTTCCTACAAAATTATTATCCGTAGTAGTAGCTAAATATCTAGAGATAGCAGCTGATGTAATAATATTTTGACTAAATGTTGTAGTTAATATTTGTCCACCTAATCTTGGTATTAATAAATATCTATGGTATGTAAATCCATTAACAACTACAGTACCAGCATCTACATATTCATTACCACTAATATTACCATTCCAGAATTCATTACAATTAAATAAAGAATTAGAAAATCCTCCTACATTAGGTAGATTTGTAGGTACTAATGGTAGATCCATATTAGTGAATTCAAAATTAACTAAAATATATATACCATTCTGTTGATAGCCAGCTGGTGGTACTGTATTAAAAACATCATCTGTTGCTGTAACTATAGTTTGTATAGCTACAATTTCAGGTATTTGTAATCTATTAATAATTTTGATTTCATTGAGTACGGGATCGATAGAGACAAATATATTTTGAATATTGTCATTATTATCTACTACCATGCTCATATAATTCATCATAACATTGGCTAAATCTTTGGTAGTATAAATACCACAAGGGATATCTACAGTAAATTCAGCGGAGGTATTAGGTGGGAAGAACCAAGATATTTGAGTTTTAGTTAAGAAAAGATTACCTAAATCAACGTCAATAAGTTGAATAGATTCGATATAATTGAATTGAGCACCTAGGACGACGGTATAGTTGTTAGGATTAGGAAATAGTTCACAATTTCTGTCACGGCTATCAATACAGATGGAAGTAAGTTTATATTTTTTGTAACGATCTTTAACAATATCTCTAACTTCTTCACTGATGATAGGGTCCCAATTTCTGTTGTATCTTTTGGGGAAGGGTCGATCGATAGTTTTGAGAACATTAATTCTATCGCGAGTGGATTTATTTTCACTAAATTCTATTTCATTAGTAGCCACAAAGCGATTAGTGTATAAGAGATCTTGTGGATTCATATAAAATTATTGTATATTTTTAAATAGATTATTAGACTTTATTTTTCCAATCTCTATATAATTTTGGATTCTTTATTTGTTGTAATTCTATATCTTCTTTTAATCTATCTTGGTGATATTTTTCTAATAAAGGATCGATTGTACATTCATCTGGAATAAATACTATACCGATAGCTCTTCTTCTTCTATTTTTGCTATTATTTTTACCAGCTCTATGTATAGTATTACAATTATGAACTAGAATATCTCCACGATTTACTTCTATTTTTATATCAGTTTCTTCAGGATGTTCATGTAAACATAATGATAAACCAGGAACGCCAGATCTAATTCTAAATGTAGTATTATTATGGTATCTACTATGTTTATGAGTAGGTCTTATATGTGAACTAGGAGCATAATATAAACATCCATTTTCTTCATCTATATCATCTAAAGCGATCCATATAGTTAGAGAAGTAGTTGGTGTTAATTTAAAATATGCATTATCTTGATGTGATCGAGTTGGTTTACTTATTTCTGGATATTTTTCGAATAATTGCATATTTAATACATTAAATTGATTGTGACCTATTAATGTTGTAGCAATTTCTTTCATATCATTTAATAAATCATTAAATATATTACTTTTTTTGTATAAATATTGTATTTGTTTAATTTTCCCAGTTCCATCTTCATCGAAAACTTCTTCACTTATTGGTAAAATATTTTCTAAATAATCTATTTCTATATTTAATTCATTAATTTTCTCATTAGATAAATAGTTATTATAACGAGTATATCCTAATTTTGTATATTCTTCTTCGTGAGTTTGCATAAAAATATGTATAATTATTTATTTATATATATTTTCAAATTTTGATGAATATTTATTGAATTTAACTATCAATATATATATCTTAATACCTTTTTAAATACTTTTGACTTAATTATTTATAATAATCAAGCAATATATTCACAATACATATTAATAACTTAATTATATTGACAAATGTCCCTTAAACAATTTTAATCTTCTGCATAATAACTTTCTTCTTCGTTGTACTTCCTTCCATCGATATTTCTATTTGTAACTTAGACCATTCCTTCAAAACTTTAGGATATACTTTCATAAACATATTTAAATCTTCATTCCATAAATCTTTATCACTCTTTCCCTCTAATTCTTTATATAATGCCATCTTTTCTTCATATTCTTTCTTCATCTTCTCCATAATTTTTTGTGTTAAGGTTCTAATCTGCATTCTTAATAAATAATCATACGAAAATTTATCGTGATTCTCTTCTTCTATATCTTCACTATCTTCATTTTTGACATTATCTACATCAACATTACCCTTCAAATCATTATTTGAAAACTTAGGAAAATCATTCTCCTCCAATATTTTAACAACTATTTCTTCTTCTTTACGAATATCTATTTTCTGATCTCGAACATATTCAATAAATTTAATTTTAGCAGCGATAATATCTAATTCTTTTTTTTTTCTAACTAACCAATACAATTTACGTTTTAAATAATATTCTAAACGTATCTTATAAAACTCTTGTAATATATCTTCTACATTATTATACTTAGTTATCTGACTCTCATGATTATATAAATGCATATTACTCGTTCTAATGCTCTTAACTAAATCAAACTTCTTCTCAAATATACTAATATCTTTCTTATAATTATCTAACGTAATTTTAGGAATTTTAATAGTGACATGTACCTTTGTGCCTGTACTATCATTTTCTTTATACCAAGAAGCAATACATTGCTTCTTCTTTTTCTTATCATCACTTACTGATTTATCAATAATAAAATCATCTAACATATCAAAATAATCTGTAGTCCATATCCCAACAGGTAATTCTGTTATTTCTAAGGTGGTATCATTAATAAATTTATAAACACCATGACATAAATAAGTTGTATCATTTTCTTTAACAATAGTTCCTTCAAATCCTCTATACCATGGTACCATCTCTTTTAATTCTTTTCCTTGCATCATATTCTTAACATTTTTAATGATATCTAATGGATTAAAACAAGGAATATTAGTACTATAACCAGTACCAATACCAATAGCACCATTTACTAAAATCATTGGTAAAATAGGTAGGTACCAACGTGGTTCTATTTTTGTACCATCATCGTCTAATTGTTCATATAATGGTATATCCAATTTGTTATATATAATTGGAGTCAATTCTGTCATCTTAGTAAAAATATAACGAGGACTCCCTGCATCTTTTCCTTGAAGCATTCTTGTTCCGAATTGTCCATTGGGACTTAATAAATTGATATTATTTGATCCAATAAAATCTTGAGCCATTTTAATAATTGCTTCATATAAACTATTTTCACCGTGATGATATGATGAATTTTCACTAATATAACCTGCAAATTGTGATACTTTAATTTCTTTAAGTAAGTTTCTTTTAAAACAGCTATACAAAATTTTTCTTTGTGATGGTTTCAATCCATCACATAATGATGGAATAGATCTAATACAATCATATTCTGAAAAATGTATTAATTCCTTATTAATAAATTCATTAAAACTTACATTCTTTTGTGTTTGTTCAATAATACTATTTTCATCATAATTTTTTAACCAATCTTTCCTCTGATCAGCGTGATCTTTTGAAAATCCCAATTTAACAGCCTCATGACATTCTTCACTAGTACATTGATATTTAATTAAACTATTTTCTATGTCTTGGAAATATTCTTGAGCTTCTTTTGCAGTACTAGTTGCTAACCCTTTATAATACTTAATTATCCAACCTTTAATATTATTTGTATCTTTCCATTTATTATATTCAGCCATAGTATAAAATGATTTTATATATTTTCCTTTTGTCACCTTGATAATAGGTGTTGCTAATGAAATAATAAAATCTGCAATTTCAGATAATTCCGGCCAATTCGTATTAATAAAATTCATTAATAAACCTTTAATGTGTATTCCATCTTTGTCCTGATCAACTAAAAGCATAACACGACCATATCTTAACTCTTTAACATCTTTATAGATCTTACGTGTTTTTTTAGCACTATCCTTTTTACCATCTGTGGCAACAACATATTCATATTGTTGCAAACCTAAAATTGTTTTAATATTATTGATTTCTTGATTATCTATCAACTGTTTAGTTGTTGCCTCTCTAACATTTAATAATTTACCTTTTAATGGAAAAACTCCAAATTTGTCTCGACCTACAACCGCTAAACCAGAAATAGCCGTTGCCTTAGCGGAATCCCCTTCAGTTAATATTAATGTACACTCACTTGATCTAGGACCTCCTGCAAAATTAGCATCTTCTAACTTAGCAACTCTGACTTTACTCCTACGTATCTCCTTCTTAGCTAATCCTAAATCATCTTTATGCTGTCCTAATGATACACTCCTTTCTATAATACCAGTTTTACTTAATTTCTCAATAAATTTATCACTGACTTTACATGTTGAACCAAAGTTTTTACTAATTGTTGTCATATATTCTTTAGTCTGACTATCAAAACTTGGATTCTCTATTGAACACTTCAAAAATAAAAACATATTTTTCTTTATATGCTCCGGTTTAACATTAACTTTGTTTCTCCCCTTCTTCGCCATATATTTTGACAACTTATTCGCTATATGTGTCGACACATATTCTACATGCTTTCCACCCTTATAGGTATTAATACCATTTACAAATGATACATGCTCAAATTCCTCATCATTACTTAAACTTATAGCTAATTCCCATCTATCATTAACTAATTCATATATTCTTGATTTATCAGATTTATTACCAATATACATATCAATATACTTCTCAAATAATTTACAATCTATCTTCTCATCATTTAAATATACTGTTAATGTCTTATCTGTAGTTGCTGTCAAATCATAAACTCTCCTTTTCATTAATGATATAATATCATCATCTAACTTTTCCATATTAAATCTCTCTAAATCAGGATAAAATGTAATCTGTGTATAAGATTTTTCTGTACTTTTAGTAATCTCTGGTACACTCTTATCTTTCATATTATTACTAAATTCTTGCACATATTTCTTTTTTGTTACTGAATCTACTGTCTCTACTATAAATTTTGTAGAATAAATATTTACCAAGGTGGCACCATATCCATTTTTACCACCTACAATTTTCTTCTCATCTTTATTATAATTTTCTGATGTTAATAAATTACCAAAAAGCATTTCTGGTACATATATCTTATGCTCTGGATGAATAGCAACTGGAATTCCTTCACCATTATTATAAACTATAATGCAATTATTTTCGGGATCTATATTAACTTTGATGATATTCACTTTATTCTTGGAATTCTTTTCCTTTAATCTAACATGATGATCACTAGCATTTACTAATATCTCGTCAAAGATTTTATAAAGACCATTACAAATATTTACTGTTTTCTTTTGCATCATATTATTATCATCATAAACCCATAAATCAATATCGGATTTTTCAATAGATCCTATATAAGTATCAGGTAGATCGAGGATGTGTTCGAGCTGCGTTTTTTTCTGGTATTTCTTGGCGAGATTCTTGTGTGACATAGATATTATATTATATTATATTATTCCTTCTTTATTTATAAATTCTTTAAGTAGTTTTGTTTTCAATTTTTGATAAAATTTTGTTAAAAAGTAAATATAAAACGTTAGTTTACAATTCCGTCATTAATAAAAAAAAATATATATTCTAATTATATTTATTCTTTTTATGAATAAAATTAAAAATTTATCACCCGATTATTCTCAACTATTAAATGAAGGTGGCTTTGGCGATATTTATAAATGTAAAGATAATAATGATATCGTTGTCAAAATGATAAGGAATATAAACCAAAAATATTTAGGAGAAACTAATAAAAAAATTATAAAAAAATTAACTAAACATGACTCGCTAATGAATATTATTAATATAGATAAATCTAAATATAACAATATTTATCTTATATATCTAGAATATATTAATGGAATTAATTTGTCAAAATATATTGAAACATACTCTCTTAATAATACTCTTATTATAAATATTATTTATCAGATTCTACAAGGTCTTGAATTCTTACATGATAACAAAATAACTCATCGAGATATTAAATTAGAAAATATTATTATAAATCCTTATAATAATAAAATAAAAATTATTGACTTTGGTCTTGCTTGTTATGGACTACCATGTAAAGATTTAGTAGGAACATCAGGCTTCTTCGCCCCAGAAATGATATTTAACCCTAATAATTATACATCTAAATGCGATATTTGGTCTTTAGGATGTATCTTATACTTTATGGTATGCAATTATTATCCCTTCTACTCTGCTCATAATAGAGAATATTATATCCAACAACTTAAAGATAATGTTACCATACCTTACGATCAAGAAAAATGGATCAATCAACTTCTCTATAATTTATGTTCCAATATGTTAATCTATGATGATAATATACGCTTCTCCGCTAAACAATGTCTTGATCTAATTACTAACCTTATTTAACATCTCTAAGACATCCTTATCTATCTGATTATCATCTAGTTGCTCAAAATCTCTGCAAATTATATCTTCCATATCATATATACTATTTTTTACATATACCATATTACTTTCAGTGATAATATGATATAAATTATCATTATTCTTTATCTTCCTTCCTATCTTATATATTGGTAACCATTTATTATTATATTTAACTATCATATTTCCACTCATTACCATATCTTGATACCTATATTTACTTTCTGTATTTATATTAACTAATCCTAAAACTTTTCCATCAAATGTTACATCGCCAATTTTAATATCCATTAATCTCTTGTAATTACATGTCTTCATCTTTATTTTAATATTTCCCTTCATCCCTGATTGTAATTCTTTTATATGTATTTTTTTATCTAATTTATTATTTAATTTATTACAATCTAATTCATTACTCTTATTCAATCTTTTAATAATATATTTATACACTTTACGTACATTATGTTTATTATTAGTTTCTATATAATCACTAAATATTATGTCATCAATTTTAATCAAACTATTCTGCGTAATTAAACAATATATCTTATCCTTATCATAATTTATTATCTTACTATTTAAAGAATTTTTAACTCTTATCCATTTAGATTCTTTGACCAAATGATTACCAGAAACTACAACACCTTGATAATTATACATTTTAACATTATTAGCATCTAAATTTAAAATACCTTTAACAATATTATTATCTTCTAAAATATCACCTAACTTGATATCTTTAATCTTCTTCAATATTCCACCTTCTAACAATATTATAGTATTCTCATCAAAACAAAAGAAATTAGCTACACCACCAATAGGACCATTCCAAATTGATGCTACTGAATAAAATGCATACAACAATACATCAAATAAATCTTTATATACATCACCTAATTTTTTAAATACTCGAAGAATAGTTTTAAAGAGAAATGCTATTCTAACATAAGCATCCCATATTTTTTGTAAAGCATCTCTCGCTATTTCTTCCATATTATCGCGTAAATATGTAATCATTTTTCTAATATTTTGAATATCAGATGTCATACTACTGAGAATACCAGTAATAACTTTAAGAATATCAGTGAATGGACTAATTAAGATATCAAAGAATGTTTTATTAATACTCCACATACAATTTGTAAAATTATCTGTAGGCGACGTTCCATTAGGACCTACAGCCCATCCAGCAAAAGGTAATATATATGGTTTACATCTATATTGTGGCCAATTTTTATTAATTTGTTTCTTATTTATATAAACCATATATCCACCCCAGATAAATATTAATGCAATTATCATAACAATTACTACTAAGATGATGGCAGTAATACTTTTACCACTCTGTAACATTTTTTTAATTTGATTAATTCCGAAGAATAAAATAATACCTAATATAAATAATCCTAATAATGAATATGCACTGAATGTTTGCATCTCTAGAGAATATAAAAATACAACAAATGCAATAACTGATGTCAATAATAATTGTTCTCTACTTAACATCTATATTACTATACAACAATATTATTTTATAATTTTTTCTTTAGGCATTAACAAACTATCATTACCATAATAATTATAATCATGAATAAACTTATAACCAAAATCTTTCTCTATCTTTCGTATCGTCTTAAATCCAATGATATTCTCATCTATTGGCATCATTCTCTTCATTGATGGTGTTATACATTTATCTGCTCTATATTCAAAGATTATTACTGGTCTATATTTCTCTATAGTATTTAAAGCACCATAAATAGCTAATTCTTCGCAGCCTTCAATATCAATTTTAATATAATCTATATCTTCTAAATTATATGAATCAATAGTTCTCATAATTACCTTTTCACTACCTTCACCCAATTGTACACCACCATAATTCATTGGATTTAATGTATGATATTCGATACCATTTTTTAATTTTTGTCCATCAATTGCTTTATCATTGATAGTAACTTCATAATCATTCAAGTGACCAATAGCAACATGATAGATAAAAATATTTTTGATATTCTGATACTCTATATTTTTTTTTAAAATATCATATATCTCAGCTTGTGCCTCGAATGAATAAACATTTCCTGTTATCATTTTTGCATAACAAATACTATGTGTTCCAACATGTGCTCCAATATCTATAACATTTCTTTTATTTTTAATATGATGTTGCATTTTGTTAATGATAGCTTCTTCCCATACGATACCTTTTTTTAAAGAATTAACAATAAAAAAGTCATTAGGATAGATAAAAATAGGACCAGCTTTATGAGTAAAATATAGATCAAGATTATCATAAATTTTACGATACCATTTAGTATTATTACTCCAGATGATAGTATTATCTTTAATATTACCTTGAACTTTGCTATTATTAATAAATATAATATTATTATCTAAAAATAGATTAAAAATATGATTATGATAACGGCATACAAGATTATTATTTTCGAGTTTAATGGTAATTATGTTATTAAATATATCAATCCAAGATTTTTCTGTTAAGAATTCCATTATAAGGTTTATAAATATAAAAATAACTTATCTTTTTATATCTATTTTTATATTATATGAGTACTAAAAAGAGTTTAACTAATAAAGAAAAATTAATAGATATATTCAATCAACTCTATTTATTACACACTGTTTTAGAGAATAAATATGAAGCACTATCTTACAAAAAAATTGTAGATATATTAATGAAATATCCGGATGAAATTCATAGCAGTAATGATTTAAGAGGTATACCTGGTATTGGTAATAGAACTTTATTAAAGGTAGATGAAATTTTGAAGACTAAGAAATTAAAATTATTAGAAGAGTTAAAGAAAAATAAAAATATTATTGCAAGATTAGAATTACAAAAAGTTATGGGTATTGGCCCGAAATTATCCAGAAAATTAGTTGAAAAGAATCATATCATGTCCGTTAAACAACTACAAGAGACATATAAAAAGGGTAAAATAGAGTTAACACATATGCAGATAACAGGATTAAAATATTTTAATAAACTTACTGCCAAAATTCCCCGCAATGAGATTACTAAATATAAAAATAAATTTGAAAAGTTTTTAGATAAACAATTCTCCGATGTACAATTACATATGGCTGGATCATATCGTCGTGGTAAATCTACTTCTGGTGATATAGATATGATATTAGTTTCTTCTAAAATTAAGACTAAATATGATTTAGATAAGTCATATATATTTGATGATATTATAGATCAATTAATGAAAGATAAATTGATAATAGAGATAATTAATAGAAGTAAGAATGGAATTATGGCTATCACAGATACCCATAGACATATAGATATCAAGATGGCTCCATATAATTTGTTACCATTTTTCTTATTATATTTTGGATCTGGAGAAACATATTCACGTGAAATTAGACAGAAGGCTAAGGATCAAGGTTATAGATTATCAGAGTGGGGATTGTATGATGTTAAGAGTAATAAAATAGTATTAAATAAGGCTACGTCAGAGGAAGAAATTTTTAATAAATTAGGTATAAAGTATTTAAAGCCAATGAATCGTTAAATTATATAAAATTTTAATCATATAATATTTTATTTAATGAGAAGAAGCAAAATAAGAATATCAATTCCTACAAATCCAAATTTTCAATTTACACCTAGACTAACTAGATTGCGAAGACAGAGACAATTGTTCGTGAAAAAGAGATTTGAAACCACACATGAAAAATATCAAGATAACTTAAAAAACTTATTATCACGTATTTTATCACTAAGAGTCAATCGAAAAGAAGATGTAGAAGATTATTGGATAAGTAAATATGAAGAGTATGAAAAACATTATCATAACGCAGGTGATAATATGGAAATAGAAGATTATATTAAGAGAATAAATGGGATCATAGAAAGTATACACAAAATTGTTGATCAATTATGTTGGAGAGATTGGGATGATACACAAGAAAAAGCAGATATAAATTTACAGATACCTATTTTACAAAGTATACTTTTAACACCATATCAAAAAAGGAGACAAAGAATATTACAAAGAAGATGTAGAAGAAGTCGAAAAAATAGAATGATATTATTAGGTCAAATTCCTTCAAAACAGGTTATTATATCTTCTAAAAAGAAAAATAAACCTAAAGTTATAAAGATTAGTAATTCTAATATTAAGAGATATGAAGAATTAGTTGTTGGAATTTATATAATTATAAAAGGATTAATAGAAAGGAAGAAAGGAGTTGAATTGTATTGGGTAAGAAAATATGAAAATTATAATAGTTATACATATGATAAAGATGATAATTTACACATAGAAGATTATATACATGATATAAATAAAGTGGTTAATAATATAAATTCTGAAATAGATACATTAGGTTGGATAGATTGGGAAAGATCGATAAATAGTAATACGGTTAATAATAAATTAGTAGTTAAAGATATTTAAGCGTCTAAAATTATATATAAATAGATAAAATATTTATATATAAATACATGCAACAACATAAAAATAATATGAAACAACTTAAGATAATAGGTTGTCTCTATGGTCAAGTTATTGGTGATGCCTTAGGAACTAGATATGAATTCAAAAATAGTTGGCATGTTCAACAAGAATTTAGCAAAGATATAGTTAATAACTTTCTACCAATATTAGGAGGTGGTCCATTTATGGTAGATAAAGGTCAATGTACTGATGATACTGAATTAGCTTTTGGATTAGCACAGGGTATAATACATAATAGTAGATATATCAAGGAGATGATAGCCAAGAAATATATAAAATGGTATAAGAGTGGTCCTTTTGATATAGGTAATAATACGCGTAAAGTATTTGCAGGTGCTAATAATTACCAGGATGTTATTAATAATTCGTCTAAATATTCGAAGGATAGTTTAAGTAATGGATGTTTAATGAGGATTAGTCCATTAGCTATACATGGTATTAAGATAGATAATCATAAATTATTAGAATATTGTAAGGAAGATTGTTCCATGACTAATCCTCATCCAGCGACGGTAAATGCTGTACAAGTTTATGTGATAGCAGTTAAGACTGCAATTTTAACAAATAATAGGAGTACAATATTTGATGAAGCGATAAGATATGTGGATAATGACTTAGTTTACAAGATAATGCAACGTGCAAAGAGAGGAGAGAAGAAGTTTGTATTATTAGATGGTAAAGAGATAGAAACGGCTGATGGCCAATATATGGGATATTTTGGAATAGCATTTCAGATGGCATTTTATGAGATATTGCATGGAAAATCTTTTTATGATTCTTTAGTAAATGTTATATCACAGGGTGGTGATACTGATACTAATGGTTGTATTGTTGGTGCATTATTAGGTGCATTATATAGTGTAACTAATATACCGCATAAATGGGTTAAAGATGTAACAATAGATAATAAGAGAAGACACAAATATTGTGAAATAGATCAGAAGCATATAAAGGATGTATCATTAAAATTATCCTCATAATTTTCATAATATTTGGATCATAATATTGAGATATATGATATTGAGACTCGCAATGTTTTTCAAACATAGCTTCACTCCCGCGAAATTATTTTTAATTAACTTTAGACCATAATATGGTAATAGATGAATATAAAATAATAAAATAAAATTCGCGGAAGGCCAAAATGTGAAGCTTAATATTTTACTTACCGTATATTTATAGCTTCATTATTTGGCTTATTATTTATCTTACTTACCATTTATTATATAAAATAGTTGGAAATTATTCATATGTTTAAGAACAAATAGGATTAAATTAATCTAATTATTAAAATAATATTAGCATAATATATATGAACAATCCTTATTTATATGAAGTTAGCTGTTTTGATTGTATGAATTGCTCATACAAAAATTATCAAGATTCTTATTGTAGAAGTGCTTGTCAAAAATGTTATGCTATGTATCCTCAAGTATTTAGAACTTTTAATCCTCTCTTTCCTAAATCTATATGGTACAATCCTAGTCAGTTTCCATATGGACATTATTATGGTTCCTATAAATTACCATCATTGATGTACTAATTTTTATATATTATATATTATAATATGCTTAATAAATTACAAAAATATTATGATTTAATTATTCAAGAATATAATGAAGGTGATATATACTTCTTTATTGGATTAGTAGCTAATATTCTTCTTATTGTTTCATTAATACCCATCGTAATACATATCGTAAATATTAATTCCACTTATCAATATCCTTTAAGTTCTCTTTTAATAAAAATAGTGGTAGTAATTATGTGGATAATATATGGATTTGGACGAGGAAGTGAGATGATAATACTTAGAAGTGTAATATTATTATTATATTTCTTATTTTTTATTTATATGAAATTTATTAAAGGTGTATAAAATTATATAAAAATATAATTAATAATACTATATTATTAATTATCTATAATAATGGGAAGAGATTGCCTTTTTACCTTTTATAACGGTAGCTGTATGTGGTTATGTAAATGTGAAGAATCATGTTATAAATGTATTAAAGAATTTGAAGAAGATTGGTATGATAGGGGCTATATGTTAGAACCAGTACGCGAAAAATATGTATGTCTAGATTGTCATCATATATTCAAAACAAAATTTACAAAATATTATATTGAAAATTTATATGAACTGCCTACAAGTAATCCTCAAAAAAAAGAATTGAAATCAATTAAAAAATATGAAGGAGCTAGATGTAGTATATGTAGTAAAGATGCATTAGAAGTCGGTCCTGATTTTAGACATTGTAAGAGTGATAAAAAATGGTATGAATTAAAAAAAAAAATAGAAAATAAAGAAATAGATTTGAAAAGAGAATTTAGTTATTGTCCAACTAATTATCGTCATATGTTATAATTAAATTATAATATTTAATCATATATTTTGTCATAGTGATAATCATATCCATAAATAATATATAAAGGATTATTACAACATTTATGATTCCAATTAGTACAACTATAATATTTATCTTTAAACATATAATTAATATTATCTTGACCTAATTCTCTAATAATTATTCCCGGAATAATACACTGACCAAAAGCTTTCTCTCTAAAACGTTTCCTATTTATATTATATATTTTAATTAAAGTATCTAAATATTTTTTACCAAATATATACATATTATCACATACCCACACTTCCGATATTGGTTCCTTCCAACAAAAATTAAATTTATCCTTATCATACTCCAACTCTTCAAACTTCTTCTTATATAAAAAATCTACTCTTGTTACCATTATTAAATCATATTTAACTCCACTCTTCAATATCATCTCTAATCCTATCAAGATATCATCAAATTGTGTGGTACCATCATTAAATTTATATTCTTTAAATAGATAATCTTTAATAAAATTTTGGTTATCAGTTTCATCATGACTACCTTTTACACTACCATATAAATCATAAGTTATACTATACTTTTTATCTAACTTTTCTATCGATTCTATTATATTTTTTTTAAATGAGTTTATAGTTTTGGTATAAATAAATTCGTGATTAAAGAAGGAATTAGCTGATTCTTTTCTTCTAATATGTCCTCTCAATAGTATTGCTATATGCATTATATTTTATAACATATAATATATAACTAAATTTTACCTATCAAATTATAATATTTATAACATTTTTTATTGTCATGTAATGGTATCAATGTAAATAATAATAATTTAGTAACCATAATCATATCTTTAAAACTTATATCGCCATATTCTTTGATAAATTTATACTTAAAATGTTCTACCATTATATTCTTATATTCTGTATTAACTACTTTATTAATTAATATCTCATCATATCCAATTAATGATTGATATAATTTAGCCCAATCATATAACCAATCACCATAAATACTTAATTGAGTTCCTAGTTTACCTCTCATATCTATAAACTTTATCTTTCCAAACTGATTAATCAATATATTAGTAAATACCGTATCTCCATGTATTACACTCATTCTACCTCTATCATTTAATCTATATTCTTCAAAATATTTATATAATTCATCGTATATATTTTTACTATTTTTATAACTACTGTAATCATAGTTACGATATCTATTATTCAATTTATTTACATAATTTGCATATATATTCACGTCAGAAGAATGATCTATAGTTATATTATGTATCCTATTAATAGAATTATAAACATGATCGAATTGTTCTATAGTCAATTCCTCTGCTAAATATAATATACTTATGGGTACACCATTAATCCTTTCCATATCATACCATCGATTATCATTATTATAGTCTATCATAATAGGAAACATATCTTTAATTTCTATGGGAATATTTTGGTAATAATATATTTCACCATCCAGACTATAATTATTATTATTACTGATTTTACGATAAGTTTGAATATTAGTATGATTAAGATTATTAAATTCTCTTGGCTCTATCATATTATAATAATATCCTAATTCTTTCTCTAAGTTATCATATGCTGATATATTTAAATCATCAATGTAATAATCAGCATATGGCTTTCCAAAATATATCTCGTCATATGGTATATTAAACTTTTCTAATGTATCTAATGTAATTTTACCTATATCTGCTACAACTTTACCTTGATTACCATCATGCGTACGCATCCTACGTGCCGTGTAAATTATTATTATATTACCCATTTTCTTTAAGTACTTCAAAAAATTTATATTATGTTGTAAAGGGTTTACAGTAGAATAGTCATTTAATTTATCAGGATAAGATACAAGAGTATTATCTAAATCAAAACAATATCTTCTTTTTTGTAACATAGTATTATGTGTTAGAGCATTAATTACGGGAAAATTATTACAAAATAATCTACAATGTAATGGTGTACCTAAACATATATAGTTATTGATATCTATTTTTTGAATAATAAAGTCAATATTATTTTTGATTATAATTTTTATAACTGTCGATAAATAATATTCATCTTTATCTTTAATTTTATTAGTAATAATATGATTACAATAGTATCTAAGTTGTTTCCAAGATTCAAATCCATATGCACCAGTAGATGCTAAATTAGATATTTTCTTTTTCTCAATAATATCAAAAATCTTATTATTTCTACGATGAGTCATAACATATGAAAATATATTAGTATCACTGTGATCTTCAAATACATATACACAATTTTTATTATCTAAATGATGGAAAGAAGATATAATATTTTCTAAATAGAAATTATCGCCATCTAAACATAAAATAGATTCATCTAATTTATTTTTTAATTCATTTAGATAAAAATAGTTTAAAGTTAATAAAATAGTTTCTGCAGCACCTTGAGTGTCATGATCGAGAGGATAGAAGTAAAAATTAATATTTTTATAATCTTTTTTCAATCTATCTTCAAAACGATATTTTATTAAGTTTCTATTATATGGTATAATAACTATATTAACATTAGATAAATCTAAATTATCTAATAACCAATATAAGATAGGTTTACCCATAACATTAATTAAAGGTTTTGGTAAATTATAACCATAATTTTTAAATCTGGTGCCAAGTCCTCCCAAGGGTATCAGAATAATCATATAATTATTTTGATATTATAATCTTTATGTAGAAACTCAATATTTTTATATATATATAATTTTTATATAAATTTTAAATATAAGTGATATTAAAAAGTAATATTGATAAGAATATGATTATCTTTGAGTTCCATTTCGCATTTAATAATTAAATAAGGATGAATTTTTTTTTCGATAGGTAATTCTGATAAAGTTGTATCTAAGATAAAGAATTTTTTAACAAAATATATCATTTCTATTTTAGAATTATCAAAATCAATATTTTTATATATCTGTTTAATATCTCTTAATTGAATAATAGTAGAATTATTATCCTTTTTCTCATAATTTTCTGATTTTTCTAAATTTTCATAGTGTTTTAATAACATTATTGAAACTAATATCGGATTTAATATCGAATTATGGATATCTTGGTGTAATAAATACTTAAAAAATGGTTTAGATGATAGAATTTTATTCATAAATTTATTTTTGTTTACAATTTGATTATAATTATAGAAATATAAATCATCTTCAGCTATATATTCTAAATCTTTAGTATCTATTGTCTTGATTGTCGATACTTTCTTAACTAATCCATCGCATTCATGTATAAATTTTTTAGTAAAACTTAATCTCTTTATATCGACTAATATTTTATTATCATCTAGACTATTAATATAATCATTAAATAATGATTTATCTAACATAAAATTTAATCTATTACTATATTCAATGTTAGAATAATTTATATATTTTAAAAACATTTCTGCATCATTATCAGTAATATATGTGAAAATGTATTTTAAAGATTCTTTAACTTGATTATTATATTTATTAAGATAACAGCATAAATTTTTGTCTACATATTTTTTCTCAATATGTAGATACTGTTTCTTAAATTTATTAACACTAATTTTTAACATTATATATATAATATAAACTATTATTTTATATATATTTTTATTCTCCTTTTATATTATAATGAATCAATCTTTAGATCAATATAGTTGTGCTATCTGTCGTATGTGCTATCGTCGTAATACTCCACAATGCAATGACGCTTGTCGAAGGTGTAGTATTGCTATATTTTCCAATGACTCTGTTAATCTCTATCCTTATAGCGGCGGTACTGGTTATGGATCTAATAGTTGGCCATATACTCCTAATTATCCATTTGGTTATCCTAAACATTCTCCTACTATGAAGAGTGAGGGCAGATTATATTATAATTATCCACGTGTAACTAATCAATATTATCCTAGTATGTTACCTTATGGCAATTATTATGGTTCTTTATATAGACCAAGTATTACATATTAGCGCTTATATTTTTTGTTATAATTTTGTTCATAAGTTAAATTAAATCATACCTTTTTCTCTAAAATATTTAAATTGAAATGGTACTTCCATCAGACACATAGTCGCTAATTCTATATCTATTTTATCTGGTGTATTCTTGTATGTATTCATAACTTCAGATAAATATACAGATTGCCAATTATCTATATCTCTATTGGGAATATCATCATCAAATTGTCTCATCAATTTCCAATTATCTTGTTCATTTGGTGAATCACCATCACCTACACCAATAAAAATAATTGATAATGGATATTTACTTGCTTTCTGTATAGATCTAACTGTACTATTAACATTTTCTGAATTAACACAACCATCTCCTATAATTAATAGAATATGATAGCCACCTTCTTTCTTAACAGTTTCAACAGCCCAATCTATAACTGGTGAAAAAGATGTTGGACCACTTAACGGATTATTCTGGACAGCTAATCTATAATCATTCAATACACCTTCTAACTTATATGATCCACGCTGATCTTGATATATTGGTTTAACATATGATTCATTATTATTTCTAGCATGTCCGAAAATAATAGTCGGAATCCATCCATCATCATCAAATGGATTTAATACATTTGCTACTGTGGAGATAACATATTCATAAGGATTATATGAATAATTTTGATATGTAGCAATCTGAATACCAATCTCAGATTGTGGTGAGTATGCAGGAGGAGTTTGTTGTTCCAAATGATGTAAACATTTATTCCTAAATGTTCTTTCACCTTGCCATGTATTGGATTTAGTAAAATCAATAGCGACCAATAAATTTGAACTCTCTAAACCATATTTACGTAATGCATCTATCAATTGTTCCCAACTTTCAAAATGATTACCAATACATTGTTGATTAACCTTACTACTACTCACTTTTTGTTTTGACTTAGAAGACTTATTTCCCATCTATAATTATTATTTATTTTTATACCTTTAAATGGTTTATATAATTATAATTTATATATATATTTTTATATATGTTTATACTATAATGAATCAATACAGACCAAATTATAGAACTAATTCATATATTGACAAAATGTTTTGTATTTATTGTGATAAATGTACCACTCCACACTGTTATTCTGACTATACAACTGGTAAACAACTAACATACGATAGAGGTTTATGTAGACATTGTGGTAGAACGATGTTTGGTAGAAAGACGATAAATGCATATACATCGAAAATACCACCTAAAATAAATTTTAATTATGCTAGTTCTATTTTACCTAATAAATATCCTTATATATATTATTATGGTTCAATGAATGGTAAGTTAGTAAATTATTGTTAAACATTAAATTTACGGATTTTATTGATATAAATCGTATCAATAAAATATAGAGTTATATAAATTTATGAATAAAAAATATATCATAAAATATAAAGAAAATAATTTGTATATTAATACAAATTATCAATGTAAAGTATGTAATATTATATCTATAACACAACCTATTGTAAATATTATCGAAAATTTACCACCTTTAAGAGTTTTCAATCATAATGAAATTAAATATAAAGTATTAGAAATACATGGTAATGGTAATAATATTAAAAGACTTTATTCCGTAAAATGTGGATATGATAAATGTAAATATAATCAAGATTTTATAATTAAAGCAGAAAATTATAAAGATATGATCAAAAAATATTATCGAATTCAAAATAAAATTATTCAAGACCAACATTCATCTACTTTTTATAAAAAATAAATTAAAAAAAAGCCGTTGGATTCTTAGTCACACATCCATCTTTATCTATCTCAAAATATTTTACCATCACCTTCTTACCTATATATTTATTCCCATCTTTAAACATCTTCCTCCTCTCATCTCTCTTTCCCATTGGCTTAGCCCAAAATGATTTACGAGGATCCTTATTACACCGTATCTCCCATATAACTGTGCCGCGATTATCACCTTTTGCTTCCTTATATCCTACTATGGTGAACACATCTCTTTTCACATCTTTAGATTTAAGTACATCTACAGATTTTCCTCTAAGTTTATATAATCCTCGCATATTTCTAATAATAATTCCTTCATAACCTTCCTTGACATATTTATTAAATGAGTCGTCTAATTGTTTATCATTTCTAATAATTGTTGTAGGTGTTAAATTCAAATGTTTAAATTTTTGTTTGAATATTTTCTCCAATATCTTATATCTATTTTCATATGTTAATGACATATTCTTCAAATCAAACATATCAAACACATAAAATTTGATATTTTTTGCCATCTTCTTCTGCTCCTCCGTCAACTCTATCGTACTTAATATACTCCTCAACACATTAATATGCTCCTTCTCTAAATACAGTTCACCATCTAAATATACACTCTTGTTATCCAACATCTTTATCCTCTTTAATTCCGTCTTTAAATGCTCTAAATGTTGATAATAGCGACCGGTATTAGATATAAATTCATATTTACTACCTTGCTTATGTAATAATGCACGATATCCATCAATTTTGGGTTGTACATAGGCAGGATAGATAACAATATGATTAACAAGACTGTAAGCTCTCATGGGTATGATGGCTTTATTATTGGTAGTGTATCTTACAATTGGATCAGTTGTTGATTTAGGTTTAGGAGTTATTTCAGAGAAGCCTTTTTTGATATGATTTTTCCATTTGGTGGTGGCTAACTGTAATGCCCTCGTATAGGTATCTTTTTTACCTATACTTTGCATAATAATTTGTGGATATGGTTGAATAATTTTACCACCTTTAAGACCTGATTTAGTGTATATGGATGTACTGCTGTTAGGGTTCTTGATAACCCATATATCCCAGAAACGAACTTGACCTGAATCGGTGTGTAGATATAATGTTGGGAATACAAATCTCATCCTCTATACTTATTAAAGATATAAAAACTTATAAAAAAAATTGATTTATTTATATCTGTATATTGTCTTATCAATTAGTTATGGCTGAAACGCGACCAATTAAGAAACAAAAGACTTCTGAATCAACCACCTTTACACCTATTCAAAATAATATGGACTATATATCATCACATCCTTCATCTATTATTAGTTCAGAAAAAGAAATTATTGAAGAAGCTTATTATCTAGGCGATGAAGAAGTCAGAGAAATAATTTGCTGGGGGTGTATCGATGATGAACCAGGACAATTAGCCCATATGGATTATGGTGGATGTTTATACATGGAATAAAAAATTGAATCATTATTTTTATAAATTTTTTAGTAATAACAGAAAATGACTTCGCACAATATAGTTTGTCGTATTATGGCCTCTAATAATGACCTAAAATGTCTATCACTAAATAGAGCTATATATAATAATCAACATACCTTCTGGAGATACATATCTAATCCAAATAAGTATATAAAGAAAGCAAGTATAGGGAGACAAATAGAAGTTGTCAGATTATTATTGCAAATAGTAGACACAAAAAATATAGAATACTATA
>SDBT01004192.1_pt1 | contig 24563 bp, 16 predicted proteins | sample 2277101 | NCBI WGS metagenome assembly SDBT01 (sample SAMN10404973, study PRJNA504765) | marine sediment metagenome | isolation source: marine sediment core GS10_PC15, 103 cmbsf | place: Arctic Ocean: Southern Knipovich Ridge | collected 2010 | reverse complement strand
GCGCGCAGAAACGATGGGAAGTATGAATGTTGGGTCAAGTTACTATAGCGAACCAAAGGTCTCAACTAAAGCCAGTCCATTGTATTTAGTGAATTGAGTTAAGAAGATATGACCCAACCTACAGAAGCTCTCCCATCACTTTTGTGCGCTAACAATTCATTTAACTTTTATGCCAGGACTGGATTCCAGCCTTCGCGGGAATGACATTGCGCGGATCTGTCATTCCAGCGAAGGCTGGAATCCAGACTAAACAATCCACTATTTCCAATAATATCTATTCGTGTCATTCGTGATTTCTATTTTATAGCAGACCACCATATACTACTGGGAGACGATCTAGCAAATGCCGAAGATAAGTGACATTATCGAAGTACCACCGGTTAAGACGGTTATCGAGTTGGCGACGGTGCGCGATTCTGAGGGCAAAGGCGCAGACCAGTTGAGCGAGCTTCTGGAGAGCTTCGTCGTCACCGATGATATTGAGCAGAATATGCGAGTTATCCTCGACAGGATCGCAAATCGTCCTGACGAAGGTATGGGATTCTTCCTGACGGGGAGCTTTGGTTCGGGCAAATCCCACTTCCTCTCTGTCCTCAGTCTACTGCTGCAATATCCCTGGGCATGGGAGCATCTGGTATCGCAGTGCGAGAATTTGGGACAGTATGAGGACAAACTGAAAGACCGCAGTTTCCTGGTGGTGCAGATTCCACTTCTGGAATACAGGAAGACCGATCAGTTGGAGGACATCTTCTGGAATACCGTGGAAGATACACTGGCGTCCTCGAAGCACAGGATTTTTGTGCCGCTGGCTCAGTCATCGTATTTTCTTGAGCAGTTTGAGAAATACATAATGCCCGCTCATTCCAGAGATGTCAACACCTTCATTCAGAGCAAGCTCAGCGCCAGATATACATGGAGCGGATTGCGGCGGGAGAGCGTGGAAGATGCAATTTTGTTCGCGCAGGAATTCCTGAAGACAAAAGGCGGACATATTCCTTTCAAGTTGACACTGGATCGTCAGAAAACATGGGGCAAGCTGATAGATCTTCTGAAGGAGCGTCAGTTTGCCGGTGTCGTTATTCTCATGGATGAACTGAGCGAGTTTCTGAAATCCAAGCCTGATACGCGCGCGCTTAACGAGGACACAAGGTTTCTGCAATTCCTGGGCGAGAAATCCACGCACGCGCCGGTCTGGATCGTAGGTGCGCTTCAGGAATCCATCGAGAGAACCGGCGACATCAGTCAGGCAACTTTTAACAAAATAAAGGACAGATACCAGCGTAATCTTGAGCTATCGGCGCGGCACATCCGGGAGCTTATCGACCGCAGGCTGATTCGCAAGAAGGGCGCGCAGGCTTTGTCTACGATCAAGGAGGCTTATCACGTTCTGAAGGACAGCTTCAGCGACCTCAAAATCAGTGAAGATGAATTCGTGCAGATATATCCGGTGCATCCCGAAACGCTGGAACTGCTGGATGTGAATACCAACTTCTTCTCACAGCGCCGGGGTGTTGTGGATTTCATTCACTATCAGATTAAAGGCGACCCACTGCGCCAGATCGATGGCATAATGGATGATGATTACACTCAGCTTCTTACGCCTGACAGGATATTCGACCATTTCTCGTTCCGCATCCGCGAAATGGTGGACATCAGCGCATATTACCAGATATACAGGGACTATTTTGAAAAGCGCATCCCGCGTATTTTTGACGATGAGCAGGATCAGGAATCCGCTCTCAAACTTGTCAAAATACTCATACTCCTGAAAGTATCGCCTGTCTCGGAAACACGCACAGTTCGGCAGCTTGCCGATATGGTTTTATACAACTGCACCGATCTGGGCGGGGACCTGAATTACGAATATATACAACAGCAGATATTGAACAGACTTCAGACCGAGGCCAGCTATATTAAGGTTAAGCATGGTCAGTCGCCGCTTTCGGACGTATATTACATAGACCTGGAGTCGAAAGTCAGCGATATTATTGAGCATAAGAAGCGGGATATTCTCCTGAGTCTGACAGAGGCCGACCAGCGTGTTCTGGATGTAGCTTTTGATCAGTTGGTATATGGCCCGCTGCCGCTGGCGCATCTGCGCGGGATTTACAGCGAACGGAAGAATATACCGTGGCAGAATACACCGCGTTCAGGATCGGCAAGACTTCAGAGCCTGCTGGAAATTGACGAAGCGGAACTGGAAAAAGCTGTGGAGAAGCTCCGCACATCGGAGGATGATTTTGTCCTGTATGTGGGCATACCTTTCGGCGTAAACGAGCAGCGGGATCACTTCCGCCATATCCTCAGTTCATGCACCGATAGATTTTCCAAAGGCGTGGTCTACTGGCTGCCCCGGGAATTGAGCGAACCGGAGCATCTTCGGGTGTTGAAGGATTTTTACGCGCAGCACGAGATTCTGGGTGAATACTCGTCCGATGGGACTAAGGCCGCGATGGAGGTGCGGGACAACCTGAAGAGAGCTATGGAGGAAAAGATAATTCAGGTGCGCGAGGTCATTGAGGATGTGTATTTCTCCGGCACTATCTACACTGATCAGGGGGAGGTTCAGGGGCTTGATCTGACGGACTCGAAGCTGCAAAACTTCAACACCACGCTGGCAAAGCTCATCAGAGGGCCGCTGCAAAGCCTCTATCCCGCGCACGTGGCGCCGGAGGTGGAAATATCCACGCGTCGGCTGATCAGCGACCTGATAGATGACTTTGTGCGGCATGGAAGGGCTGAAGATATTACCGCCCCGCACGCCAGATACCTGAGGACATCCATCGAGGGCATAGCTGTGCCGCTGGGCCTGGCAAAAAAGCGCGGAAACGGGTACGATCTGGACGTTGACATCAACAAGACTCCCTTGCTGGCGAAGATCACGGATATTCTGCCGCAGGGGAGCGCCGGGAATAGCGATGCTCAATCAGTGGCAGCAGGATCACCGTCAGGACTGGTGGAATACGATTGGGTATACAAGCAACTGCGGAAGTCAGAAAATGGTCTTATCGCTCCGCTCTTCGAGCTTCTCATCGCAGCCCTGATGCGAAAGGGGCAGGTGATAAGCTACAAGGGAGAGGTTCAGGTCAGCATCTCGCAGGTGGGCTTTCCTATATCCAATTACATACAGTATCTGGGCACGGGACAGCTTATTGACAATGAACTTCGCTGGCAGTTGGCGGCGGTCACGGAAGCCATGCTGGGCGAGAAACTCCAGGATTATGACGTGGCAAAGCAGGAGGAAGTCTGGGCGAGGCTTTGTCAGTTGAAGGAGAAATCCGCTCGGAATATCATGAACAGTAGACAGGAGTTACAGCTTCTGAGCGACAGGATGTCGGCATCAGCAGTGGATATATCAGGGATTATGGAAGGGCTTGTCAGAACACAGGGATTGTTCGCGGAGATACGCCAATCATTTAGCTCAAAGGAAGGCATTGAGCATTTCCTTAAGATGATCCCATCGAAGCTATCTGAGGATGATGACATTCGCCAGCTTGTGAGCAAAGCTGAAGCCGTAAAGACGTTTGTGGATGAGGAGATGCAGAATCTGCTTGCCATAAGGAATTATCTTGCCAGCCCGTATCTGGTCATTCCCGACAGGGAGGAGTATCTGGAACTCAGATCCCTGAAAGGGAGAGCAGAAATGTTGTTGAAGGTGGACGAGAAATTTATCTTTCAGAACGGTATGGACAAGCTGAGAGTCGCCTTCAAACGCTTCAAGGAGGCCTTCGTCGCCCGGTACGCGGCGGAGCACAAAGCCTCTAACGATTCGGTGGATGCCGTGAATCTTGAGCAGATCAGGATTTCCGACAGCTATCAGATCCTGTCCCAGTTCGCGAATATTTCAATGGTCTCCGTGCCCAATGATCTGATCAAGATCAGCAAGCTAATTGACAATGAGACCAGACGCTCATGCATCCGGCTCGTCCATGAGGAACTGGAACAGTCTCCATCCTGTTTCTGCGGCTACAAGCTGGGTACAGAATCCAGATCGGTGAAAACCGCTGACGTGGCTGATATGGTGGTATCCGGCATCAGGCAGTACGTAACGTCACTTCAGGATCCGCCCTTCGGCGACCAGATACAGGATTATATATCCAAAATGCGTCAGTTGGAGCAGGAAATGCCGCAAAAGGAGCTTACCGGCCTGATGCGGCTCGATCCAGACCTCCCCATAGACGACCTGAAAGACGAACTGGCGCGCCTGCTGACGCCAGCGGCTATAGAGCATATCAACCGCGCTCTGGAGGGCAATATAGTTATCGTAAAACGTGATATATCAAAGCTGTATCAGGATCTGGTGGACAGAAAATACCCGAAAGCTAAAGTCCGGGAGATCCTCAACAGATGGATGGACGGCGGCCAGCAGTTGTCGGATGATGTGTATATCATGATCGAGGAAGAATAACCGCAGAGACGCAGAGAGCGCGGAGGGATGAAGAGAAGAAAGCAAAGTAGAAGAATGATGATTGAGGATTGCCTATTCCTCTACAGTTCTGAGATTCAGGAACAGATAAGACAGTCCGAGGAAGATATAAATGCCGGGCGATATGTGAAATTCAAGGCGAGTGAGATAGATAAACTGATAGAATGGCTGCATGAAGGAGAAGACATAAATGGCAACAGACGTAAGGGTTAGGGTCGCTCCGTCGCCCACTGGATATTTGCATCTGGGATTAGCATGGATAGTTGCGGAGGTGACTTGCAGTGCTTCGTAGAGAAGAGATTGAGAACCAGTATCTGGTAGGCGATTGCAGGGATATATTGAGGAATGTGCCTGAAAATACCTTTGACCTGATCATGACATCACCGCCGTATGCTGATAGAAGAAAGAAAACCTATGGAGGCATTCACCCTGACAAGTATGTTGAGTGGTTTTTGCCCAGATCGGAGGAGTTTCTGAGGGTACTCAAGCCTACTGGAACACTCATACTCAATATAAAGGAAAAGGCAGTCAACGGAGAAAGACACACATACGTTCTTGAGTTGATATTAAAGATGCGGAAACAAGGATGGTTGTGGACGGAAGAATTTATCTGGCATAAGAAGAATACTTACCCAGGGAAGTGGCCCAACAGGTTCAGAGATGCCTGGGAAAGGTGTTTGCAGTTTAACAAGCAAAAGAAATTCAATATGTATCAAGAGGCAGTAATGATTCCTGTCGGTGACTGGGCTAAAAGTAGATTGGCGAATCTGAGCGAAAAAGACAAGACGCGGGATGTTTCTGCCGTTGGGAGTAATTTCGGTAAGAACGTATCAAACTGGATAGGAAGGGATAAAGTATATCCTGCCAACGTTTTGCACTTAGCAACAGAGTGCGGTAACAAAAGGCATAGCGCGGTTTTCCCTGTAGCTCTGCCGCTTTGGTTCATCAAGCTCTTCACTTCGGAAAGAGACCTGGTCTTAGATCCGTTTGCTGGTTCTGGAACCACCGCAGTAGCTTGTGAGGAGTTAAATAGAAGATACGTTATGATAGATACCATGGAAGAGTTTAAAAGAGAAGCAGAACAGAGATTACACCGTGATGAAGCATCTACAGCGGGTGTTCAATTGGAGCTTAACGTTGGCAAAACTTCATGAGGTGCGGCGATGAAGCCGATTGATATTAATGAAGTATCAGAGTGGATTCAAAGGAATATCGACTCCTTTCACAAAAAGAGGTTAGAAAAGCTCGACAAGATTGAATTGAAAGGGTTGTTGAGGCAAAAGAATCCGTATCTTTTTAAGGCTAAGTACTTTGTGAAGCTACGAGATGTAATAGACTTAATCACGGCACTGTTAGATGCTCGATTGTCTTCATCTGAAGAAACTCTTTTTGGAGATTTTTTGGAGGATTTAGCAGTGTTTGTCAATCGCAAGGTCTATGGTGGCTCAAAATCATCTGCGGCTGGAATAGACCTGGAGTTTGAGAAGGACGATATTAGGTACATAGTCTCAATAAAATCCGGACCCAACTGGGGTAACAGTGATCAAGTTGATAAAATGAAACGCAACTTCAGCCAAGCGAAGCAAAGACACAGGAGATCCAGGCAGAAAGTTATCGCAGTAAATGGTTGTTGTTACGGAAGAGATAATCAGCCAGATAAAGAAGAGTATCTAAAACTTTGCGGTCAGAAGTTCTGGAGCTTCATTTCAGGCAATGATGATTTATACACCGATATTATTGAGCCTCTAGGACATGAGGCGAAAAAAAGGAATGAAGCTTTCAACATCAAGCATGAGCAGATGATCAACAAATTCACCAAACAGTTTACTGAAGACTTTTGCGATAAAGACGGTATTATTCTATGGGAGAAAATGGTAAGATTTAACTCGGAGGATCTAACCAAGGAATGGATGACAACTAAGGAAGCCGCAGAATGCCTCAACATTTCCAGCGGAAATGTCCTAAAACGGATAAGGGAAGGCAAGTTAAAGGCAATGAAATATGGCAATAGATGGCTTGTTCATAAGCCTTTATCACCAGGACAAGGAGAAAGCAAGTAAATGGCAACAGACGTAAGGGTTAGGGTCGCTCCGTCGCCTACCGGATATTTGCATCTGGGATTGGCGCGGACGGCGTTGTTTAATTGGTTATTTGCGAAGCATAACAATGGGACGTTCATCCTGAGAGTTGATGACACCGACGTGGAACGCTCTACGGAGGAATCTCTGAAGGACATACTGGATTCGTTCCGATGGCTGGGAATAGATTTCGGCGAGGGCTATGGAATCGGCGGCGACTATGGGCCGTATATGCAGTCCCAGCGGTTGGAGATCTATCACGAACATGCAGAGAAAATGCTGGAAACGGGAGCGGCGTATTACTGTTATTGCACAAAAGAGGAGTTAGAGGAAGAGCGGAAGCAGGCCAGGGAACAACACAGAGCCTTTGTATACAGCGGCAAATGTAGAAATCTCACGTCAGAAGAGAGGGAAAAATACGAAGCTGAAGGAAGAAAGCCATCCATAAGGCTTCGAGTTGACGGCAAACTCATGACAGTCCATGATCTTGTGAAGGGCGACGTGGAGTTTCAGACCGGATTGCTGGGAGATTTCATCATCGTTCGGCCGAGTGGGATGCCCATGTATAACTTCGCCTCTGCTGTGGACGATATGACCATGAAGATAAGTCATATACTGAGGGCTGATGAGCATCTGTCCAACACTCCTAAGCAGATTCTGATATATGAGGCGTTCGACTGTCCGCTGCCGGAATTCGGTCATCTGCCGTTGGTTCTGGGCAAGAAAGGCGAAAAACTCAGCAAGCGGCATGGGGCTACTTCCGCTGAAGAATACAGGAAACAGGGCTATCTTCCCGAAGCAATGATCAACTATCTGGTCAGGTTGGGCTGGTCCTATGATGATCAGAAGGAAATCTTTTCAATAGACGAGCTTATTGAGAAATTCTCACTGGAGCGGGTTGGCAAAGCGGGGAGTATTTTCGACCAGAAGAAGCTGCTCTGGCTCAATGGCGAGTATATCGCGAAGATGGATATTGACGCCAGAACGAAAGCCGTTATCCCGTTTCTGCGCGAAGCCGGTTTGCTGGATGCGGATGTCCCTCCAGAGAAATTTGAGTGGATCAAGGAAATCGTGACGGCTGTAGGCGATAGACTCAAGACTCTGACTCAGATCGTGGACTATGCCGGGGCTTTCTTCGTGGACGAACTGGAATACGATGAGAGCGCAGTCCAAAAGCGGCTGAAAAAAGACTACGTCCCCAAGATGCTGGAAGATCTGAAAGCCAGATTGCAGGCTGCCGAACCGTTCGATGAGGCCAACATCGAAGCAGTAATTCGGGATTTCGCGGAGGAGTCAGGCCTGAGCGCCAGCAAGATAATCCATCCGCTGCGCGTTGCATTGACAGGGAAATCCGTGGGCCCTGGTATCTTTGAAACAGTATATCTTCTGGGACGCGAGAAGGTCGCCAAACGGCTGGCTGAAGGTATGGAGATGGCAAGATCCTGATAGTGATCACGCTGCTATAATATCCAAACAGAGTAACGTATGCAAAATTGGAGAATAAACCATGTCGATCAAAGAGCAGGTAGTTCAGCAACTTGAAAGTTTGACTGAGGCTGAGATTAGAAAGGTTGCCGAATATATGGCTTTTCTGAGATTTCGAACTCGGATCAGGCCAATGCCGGTGTTTAATGAGGAACATCTGGCTGCTCTCTACGCCGAATTTGCTGACGAAGATCGTGAACTTGCGGAAGAGGGAATGTCAGATTATGCTGAAGGGCTAACGAGAGAGGATATTTGATGGTCACAAATCGTGGATAAATCTGGCTGGCGGATCTGAACCCGATACGCGGTTCAGAGCAGGCTGGGATTCGGCCTGTACTCATCTTCCAAAATGATATGATGAGCAAGTTCACTTCGACTGTTATATCTATTCCACTAACAACGAACTTACGCCGTGCTTCTTTACCTTCCTGTGTACAGATTCCCAAAGGAGAGGGCGGACTGGCGCGAAATTCCGTTGTGCTCTGTCATCAGTTGAGAGTTTTGGATAAGACGCGGTTGCAGAGGATGCTCGGAACTGTAAGTCAAGAAACGCTCTCCATAATTGAAAACCATGTATTGTTTACACTGGGCATATTTTAGGTTAGTCTAGCATTACATAGCCAATGATCATCGACCAAATAATATGGCTGGTAGTGATAGGCTCTACGTTGACCTGCCCTAGAAAAACTGGACACAAGATCAGAGATGATGCTGTCGGAGTATTGCCGCTAAAAGTAATCGTGCCCATTACCGACTGGAAGGAACACTATGCTGTTGCACCGTGGATGGTTCGATTGGATCCAGATAAAGAGAATGGCTTATATAAAGTTTCGTCAGCAGATGCCTTTCAGGTACGTTCGGTATCACAAGAGAGATTTACTCGACGACTGGGAGAACTAAATAACAAAGCGATGAACGAAATTTCAGGAGCATTGGCTGTTGTATTGAGCATTGAAATCTGACAGCATTATAACTGGTTTCCAACGGCTGGATGAAGGCATGGAGATGGCATCTGAATGATGAGCGTGTAAACAGTTTCTCCTGGGAGAAACTCAAAGAGCTTACGCCAGCGGAGCGATTGACAATTATTGGGCTTCCTTACATTTGTATCTAGCACAGCTTTAAGCATGAGTTCTCTTTCGTTGTCTCACTGCTCGAATAGCTTCCGCCACTTCTCGCTCAATGATCTCTGGATCAACCCCTTCGGTGCGGCTTTGGACTTTATCCATAACTCGATATAGTGCTTTTACAACCTGCTCTTGATCCATAACTACCTTTGGACGTAGCGTAATGGTCTTGCCTTCAATATCTGCCTCCAGGTAATCTCCTTCTTTGATATCCAATTCTTCACGAAAATCTGCTGGAAGTGTAATCTGACCATGTCTGATAACCTTAACGAGCGGCATCTCAATCCTCCTTCTAACCGTTGTAGAATAATATACTCTAGCACTTAATTACGTAATTACTACTTACGTAATTAAGTATATTACACAGATTTGGTACTGTCAAGGTCTTATCGAATCATACAGGGCTTTTTAATTCTTGCTTGAGCTTTACTCCTCATTTCCACACTCTCCTGTCGTTTTCCTTGAAACTGGGATATGGATATGATAGACTTGGGTATAGATCATCTGGATACTGTTAGCGAATTCATCCAACGGGACTGGAAAGTCCCGTCTATCGGTAATAGTAAAGTTAGCACTATCCGATAGTCGGGGTTTTACAACCACGACTATCGGATAGCAGTTCCGAATTCGTCAACAGTATACATCTGAGAGAGTTGCATCTACCGCTGTCTGTCACATTTTTGTAACAACCTCAGCCGGGTTTTGTGGTATACTTATGGTGAAATTGACTAAATTGGGATAAAGTGACTAAAATGACTAAATTTGATTCCATAAAATCTAATCGATCAGATCACAGCGGGATTTGCTGGCTATGTGTTGTCATCTTCAGTCTGCTTTCTGTCACCGCTAGCGCGCGATTGGAGTTGCAGATGCTCAGGCCGGTGGAAAAATTTACTACGAATAATAAGGAATTGATAATAGAGGGGATAGTAGAGTACCCTGAGGGACAGAGCGTTGCTGTTTCAGTAAATACGCCAGCAGGCGTGTCGGATCTGGACTCCCTGGAGGAGTCGCTTCAATCTCTGACAGTTGATCTGGGTTCTTCACATTCTCTGACTGCTATGGTACTTTCGCCGGTGTTCGAAGGTGATCGCTCCCTGGCTCCCCGGGTGGTGAACCTGTCATTTTCCGAAGATGGGCAAAGATTCGAGGACAAAGGAACCTTCAATTGCACGTCGGGTATGGATCCGAAATATGAGGAAGCGCGTGCAGAATTTGGGGACGTTATTAAGGCCAGATTTGTCCGGATCGATATGATCGATGGCTGGCAAGCTGACAGGATTGGTATCAGAGAGGTTGGATTTGTCGATACATCAGGTGAGTTGCTCAGAGCTGGAATCAGAGGCATATCTATCGCGCTTGATCTTGATGAAGATGGAAAGGCACACTTCCTGATGACTATACTTCTGAGGTCAGGAGAAAACTCTATCTTCATAACTGCGACCTCGCTGGATTTGGCTGATGACGCCGAAGAAATAGCGGAGGAGTTCGAACAGATCACAGCCATTTATATGCCAGAGGTGATTGTGGAAGAGGAGCTTCTGATCCTGAATGATGGATACAAGGCAGAGCTTACTATCCCTGTTGGCGCATTGGGTACTGAGATCAAGAAGATCAGCATACACTCGCTGGATATAGACGAGATCGGCTGGATGCCATACTCGGATAATATGCGTATAGCGCGAGGCACATCCCCTGTCCTGGCATATAAAGTTGAGTTGAGCGCCGTAATTCCGTTTCCGGCAACAGCAAAGGACTCACTGGATCGACAACCCCCCGGCCTGGCTGTTGACGGCAACCCCAAATATCCCTCAACATGGATGACTACCCTCAGCGCCCTGCCTATCTGGTTCAAAATAGACCTGAGAGAGCGTCGCACTATTGGAATGATTGCCATCACGGCCAGAGTAGAGAATGATACATCCTACGGGCCGGAAAAACTGACCATTTCAGTCTCCGATTCTGATAATGAGGTGGATTATCGCGAAGTCGCCGCTCGCGACGAATGTGATGACAAGAGGACGGAAATTGCGCTGCTAACTATGCCTACAGCTCGATATGTGAGGATAGATATTGAAGAAGGAAAACAGGGCAACAATATTCAGATAAATGAAGTGGAATTTATCGACGACGAGGGAGCGAAAATAGTTTCATACTTGCGTTTGAGTTCCGTTGCTCTGGAGCGACCAGTCGAATTGACATTATTCTATGAAGATGACGACCTCAATGCCGCCGGAGTCCAAAAAGAGGAGAACCTGGCGATTTTTAGCTGGAACGATGGTATGCAGGAATGGGGAATTGTGGGTGGAAAGGTCGATTCAGCTAACAACTGGATAGCAGTAAACCTGAATCACTTCTCTACGTTTGCCCTCTTCGAGGCAGTACCGTCGACGGCTGAAGTGCGCTGGAGCTATAATCCATTCTCGCCTAACGGTGATGGCATAGCGGATACAACTACCATTTTTATCAGTCTTGATGCGGAAGCCGGAGAGCGAGCTAGAGTCGTAATCTTCGATTACACCGGCAAGCTGGTCAGAACTCTGCTGCATGAGGAAACACAATCCGGGCACGTTAGCATTGTGTGGGATGGAAATGATGAAAATGGCGACCCGGTTAACATCGGCCCATACATATACCAGGTTGTCATGGGCAAGGAAGTCCGAAACGGGATACTGGTCGTAGCGAGATGAGTTCTGGATACTGGATGCTGGATACTTGATGCTGGATACTTGATGCTGGATATATGGGCGCGCATGATCAGGCTGCAATCAGGAAGTGGGCTTTGAAAATATCTTTTGTTTTATGCTCTATACTCTTCGCCCTCTGTTTTTCACATCCATCGGATGGGGCATTCAGGGAGAATTTTCTGGGCGCCAGATCGGTGGCAATGGGCGGAGCGTACACGGCGTTGGCTGATGACGTGGATGGCGCTATAATCAATCCAGCCGGGCTGAGTAGGATAAAAGGACAGCAGATTTTTGCTACGATGGCTGCACTGTACGTAGGCCTCAGCGATGGCTCGTATCTCTCACAGAATATTCTGGGCTACGCTTATAGGCAGAATAATGTTGGAACTCTTGGAGTTGTATGGAAGCGGCTCGCGGCCGGTAATCTGTATTCCGAAAATGTCCTGTCTCTCTCATTCGCCAGAGCGTTCAGTTTCTATCGCAAAAAAGAGAAGGAAGAGAAGCGAAAAAACTTCTCATTCGGCGCTACACTAAATTTCATGAACTGGGATTCTGCCCCAACCGTGGGAGCGGATGGTAGAATAGTTGAGGACCTGCCCGGATGGAGTGGATTCAGCTTTGATATTGGGTTTGTGATCTGGCCATCGGAAAACATCCCTGTGGCAGTGTCGCTCCAAAATGCTAACAAGCCTGACATAGCCTCTGATGCCTCTGAGATGGTGGAGCAACTGCCTACATCAACCAGAATGGGGGTTGCTGCCATAGGCGAAAATATTACATGGGCTATAGATATGATCCTCCGGGATGATCAGCTTGACCTTCGGGTGGGACTGGAGAGACGATACGGCCGGAACTTCATCGTCAGAGCGGGCTTCAGTCTGGAGAATCTGGCATGGGGTACAAATATCACACTGGGCGCAGGCTACAAACCCAGCGATTCTCTGCGGATCGACTATGCTTTTATCTACCCGGTAAACACGATTCTGGATACGCTGGGCAGCCATCGGATCAGCATTGTCTACGATTTCGGCCCGTGACGCAAGACATATAAATTTATGATGCTGTTGGCGAATTCTCTTGTAGAACGCGCAGCTTGCTCGTCCTGAAGCGTGTGCATAGTAAGAACAAGCTGGTAGCTTGTGGTACTCATTTTCACTCATTTTCCACTTCGGCTGCAAATGAATTCGGCAACAGTATAAATTTATGGATTCATAGACTTAGGGGTCGCAAAAGAGTAACTTCTCATTCGTGAGATAGCACTATTCATCAAGGGTGGGTAAACATTTTCTGATTTCATCAGAAAATGTTTACCCACCCCTACAAAAAAAAGAAGCTATTTTTTTACAGGCACTTATGGACTCATTGCCCCATAGACTCATAGACCTATTGATCTATTCCGTGGCTCTTGCTCTGATTTTTACTATCTGGCCTCTTCCACTGAATGCCGCTGTCTTTGATCCGCTGGGGAATCGGGTATTTGAGGGCAAAGGCGAGTCGCTTTATTCCATAGATGCCACCTACGGGCTGATAGAGGGAGGAGCAGTTGCCCGCCGGGAGAAGAAATTCAGAGAGCAACTGAAACTGGAGTATGTAAAATTTGAGATAGGCGGTAATGGAAAGATGAAGCACATTGTCCGCGTTGGCGCTTTTCCCACCCTGTTCTCGGGCTTTACTTTGAATAAGAGACAATCGGATGCCCTGAGTTGGAGTCTGATTTTCCCTGAATCCAGAGGTAAAATGTCCACTTTTATCTCCAAACTTACGAAGACAACTCTGGGAAAGGATAATAAAACGATAGAAAGCGATTCAGATTGGTATATGGCAGGAGCGCGAGCCGAAGCTAATCTGGGGATATGGGATGTGATCGTGGGTGATCGCGAATTCTCCGTGGGGCTTCCGAGTGTGGGTATAAGCTACGTGAACAAGTATTTCACTAACTACGACCTGACCCAGACCAGTAACCCTTTCTCTGGCGTTGTAGATCATAATCCTCCGGAATATCTTTATCTCAGATTCAGCGATGGCTCGCCTGATGACATCAACGGGGCAAAATTATTCCGGATCACACTATATGTCAACGATAGACCCGAATATGACTTCGCCGGCGGACGAGAGCCGCCCGGAGTTCTTATCGACCCCGGTGATAGCTTCCAGGACGGGCGTTCGCGTTGGGTTGACATGGAGGAGAGTTTTACATACTGTTTCTTCATTCCCGATTCTTCGGAGATAGAGACCGCGCGGTTTGAACTGGATATAGCCAACGACTATGTGGTGGAGTTGTCAACGGATGATAAAAACTATAGAACAGTTCTGAACGCCAGCGATAACATTATAGATGAATCCAACAGGGCAAAACGAACGTTCTACTATGGGGAGAGCATAGGTGAAGCCACCCTGGGAGTCGATATACGCACAACCATAGCCGGCGTTGCTCTGGAAGCTGAACGATCCTGGCTTATAAAAAACTGGCAGTTTCCATCCTACAAGGGAAAGACGTCGCAGGAAACCGCAGATGCATGGTTTGTTAACGCTAATCGACGTTGGGGGCCAATTTTGCTTGCCGGCGAGTATACCTATATAGGCTCTTTCTATAATGCCTCGCATTTTGTGGATGACGACGATGACGGTGACGGTTATCTGGACGGAGAAGAGCCATTCCTGCCCGATGTGGCAACTGAGGATGACCTGGATGGAGATAGAATCAAGGACTGGGAGGATGACTTCCTCCTTTTCCGCAGGGACCCGCCCAAGTTCAGATTAGGACTAAGCCAGGAATTTATGGATTTTAACAATAATGGGGAGCCTGATAATGATGAAAACGATAGCAAACCTGATTATCGTCTGGACTATGAGGAAGGCTCGAAGGGCTATCGGGCATATCTCATTCTGGAAGTACCATTTGTCGAAGGACTTTCCCTTATACAGGGCTATTACAAGAAAAGCCTGATTCTGGACAAAAAAGACGCACGCACGCGTTATTCACTCATAAGGTTCATCCCGCGTGATATTCCGAATTTCGGTACCGTGCAACTGCGGTTCATGACGAAAAGAGCGCATGACCTTATTCCAGACGATCTGGTTAAGCGGAAGGATAACCTGGCGCTCCAGAACTCTTTGAGCAATATCATTACTCTGATTGCTGACTATAAACGGCTTAAAGGTATGACTCTGACGACCAAATTCAAGTACCAGTATGATGCAGATTTTTTTGGCAAGAGACGCGTGATCGATACCATCCTCATCAACAAGGCCCGATATGACATCAGAATTGGGGCAGATACCACAATATCTCCAGCCTATAGGAACGACAAAACCATAGGCTATACGATCCCGCGCGAAGAAAGAACATCTATTGATGGAGTCAGGCAAGCCTTCATTCTACAGGGCGTACACAAGATGTCTGAACTTACGGTGAGTGGGGGAGTCCAGTATCTCACATACCGTGATCTGAAGGACCCACTTCAGAATTTCAACAGGAAGGTGGGATTCCTGGCTCTTGCGCTACAGGGAACAATAAGGAAAAAGGGAGTGGGAATGCTGGGAAGTCTGGATTACATAGTGCACGATCTTCCCAGAGAAAAAGGTGGGAGTCAGAAAAGCACCAGGTTCAGTATACGACTTTTCCTGCTGTAATACTGGATGCTGGATACTGGATGCTGGATGCTGGATGCTGGCATCTAGCATCTATAGAATTTCTGGTAAAGACTTGAGGTTAAGTAGAGTGTTGGGTTGGGGAATACAGCATTATGGTAATCATTATGGTAGACTACCACATTGGTAGAGATGAAGATGATTCTCCTCAATCAACCCAACCTACGCATTGTGTTCCAAAACCTCAACTGTTTACCGGAATTTCTATAGCATTTATAGTTAGGTGTCGGACATGGACTTAAAAGTTATCGTATCCATTGGTCTTCTGGCGATTTTGGGTTTTCTGTTTTATCCTCGCAGTGCGGGACAGAAAGCGACAGAAGTGGAGGGCGAATGGATATCCATAAAGAGTACCCTGGATAATGAGCCGCTACATGGCGCGAAGATTATCAAAGATAATCCTGTTGTTAAGACATACGATCTGGGGTACATATACAGAATTAACAGTGCGGAGCTTCAGTTCAAAGGCACGCCAAAGGATTATGATATACTCACCAGCACTGTCAAAAGCGCACCGAAATACAATAGGGCTGTATCCGCCAAGGAATACGACTACCCGGAGATCACTTTCCCACCAACAGAGGCGCGCTGGGTACAGGTCGTCATCAACGACTGGTCCCGTACACGACCCAAAGTATCATCTGCCAAAATAGGCGCGCGCTATTCCAGACATAGTCCGGTAACGAGCATAAGAACAAAATATAACAAAGATGACGCGTTCAGATTAGTCGATGGCCTCAAAGACGAAAATGCTCCCAAATGGCTTGGCGGCATAAAGGTCGAAAAAGAAGTCGAGAAAGACAAGAAAACTGTAAAAGAAATAACTTATGAATCCCCGGAGAGCGATAGTGTTGACGTTATCTTCAGCTTTGGCGTTGTGAAGCGAGTCTATGGAATTGCTGTGACAACTGGCGGCGAAGAGAATAATCTGAAGCAATATACGATTTCTACCAGTATTGATGGGAGAGTTTTTAAACAGGTTTACGCATCAGGGGAGCTTGAGAACAAAACTGTGACAGATTCCTATCTCTTTCAAGAAGACCCACCACTACAGGCTAAATATCTCCGCTTGACAGTTAGTCCGGATGGGTGGTATGGCAAGTATCCTGAGATCAGAGAAGTGGACATCTATACAGACGAGTATCGACTGTCCAATTATACTGAAACAATTGAAGATCATAACGCGGTACAGGTCTACTATGATAACTGCGGTATAGGCGGCAATACACAATCTCCTGATATGACCCAGGGATTTCCATTCGACAGGGGGGAAGATGCAGGTCCAAAAGAGCGATATTTCCTCAAGCCGGGCGAGGAAGTTGACGCCAAAAACTCGCCCAGTGAGAGAAGCTTCGGCTATCACTATGACAAGATCGTGTTCTCATATACCAATCTGGAGCCAGAGGCTATCTATTGGGTACAGGTAACATATCTTCAGGAAAAGGATGGCAAAAGAATTCAAAGGCTGGATGTTGATGGCTTTCTGCTGCACGATGGTATGAAGATCCCCGCCAATGAGGCGAAACAATTCACATTCTCGATCCCACCAGAAACTTATGCCGATGGGGAAGTGAAACTCAACCTGAGCCGACTTGCCGGCCCTAATGCTGTCGTATCAGAGGTATCGCTGCTCCGGGCTGGCAGAGGCGAGGGAGTGGCTATGACGATACAGGATACAGGAGCAATCACCAAAGCGCCGGCGGTGGCAACTACAGGTGTGAGCGGGGGATTTCCCGTTGTGATTGATGGATCGCTGAACGAATGGCCGTCGCTTTTCCCGCTTGTCCCGAAGAAATATAGCAGCGATCCGTCGGCATCGCCATTCAGGATGTACGTGCAATGGGATAGCGACAACCTGTTTATCGCTCTTAAGGCTGACAGAAGTAAATATCAGGCTGGAGAGGCAAATTCCAGATCCGTCGCCACTTTCGCTCAATCCCCTGACACGCTGCACGTCTTTGTGGATGCCAGCCTGACGAGGTCTCCGGGTATGTATAGAGCAGGAGACCATCATTTCCGATTTTCCCCGCTTGGTGTACCGGCTTCAAGGAGGAAAATACTGGCGTCTCAAATACATCATCATCTGGACGCCATTCCCAGGACTATAGAGGATAATAGAGCGATTGAAATGGCGTACTCTCCGGTACCGGGAACCTCAGAATACATAATGGAGGTGCGCATCCCGAAAGATAAGGCGCTATATGAGTTTAAACCACAATCTGGCGGTGTGATAGGGTTTAACTTTATACTTAGAAATCCATATCTGTCCACCGGAGATCAACTGTTCTGGTCAGTGGCGTCCGATGGCGCGTCGCCTGCCGCCTGGGGCAGTCTGGAGTTGGTAGGGACTGTCAGCGGACAGCCGGCCATCATGGATGAAAAACTGGCGAATAAACTAACAAGTTTTAGTGCGGGAGAGACGCTCACGCTTGCCGTCCGAGACCCGGATCGCAATACCGATAGGAATTCACCGCAATCCATCAAAGTCCTTATTAGTGGCGATCTCACAAAGGACAGCAAGGAGATAGTCCTTCAGGAGACTACGCCATCAGCAGATGCAGGACAAACCGCAAACAACAGCGATCTGTTTGCGGCAAAAATCAAAACGGAATTCGGCACAACCCCAAGCGAGGACCCATTCATTCTGACGATCCAGGGGAAAGAGTCGGTGACGCTGTATTACTTAGACCCGTACTATGGGCCTGATGAGAACGATGTGGAGGTCACTGCAAGCGCCATCGCAGCGGTGGGGATTACGGGCGCTATAAGCATACAATCCGAATCCGGTGAGGAGATAAAAGATTTCAACGCCGGGGACAAGCTCTTTTTCAGAGTCGAGGATGCCGATCTTATACCAGAAAAGGCAGGCGGGGAAGAGGAAGGAGAAGAGAATAAAAAACCTTCGCAAATCTCCGTCATAGTTGCCAGTAGTGATGATTCTGAGGAAGCAGTCCTGATTGATGAGCAAAACACCGGAGTTTTTGTCGGTTCCATCGAAACAATATATAACATGGAAGGCGCTGGCGACGGGGTGTTACAGGTGGTGGGCTATGAGGCGATCAAAGCCACTTACAATGACCGAATTCAGGCGACGGGCAATACAAACGTTCCGGTAATAGCAGAGGCGATAGTAAACATCGGCAACACCGGGAGAGTGACCATAGGCAGGTCGGAGACAGGGAGCATAAGCGACCTGGTGGAACTGGATAACTTCAACGCTGGCGATGATATTTTCATTCGCTTGCTGGATGGTGACCTCAATATGGACAGAGAGGCCGTGGAGAGCGTGTCAGTAAAGATCGAAGGCAGCGATGTTCAGGACAATGTGATCCTGACTTTGACGGAGACTCAGCCGAGTTCTGTCGCCTTTGCAGGAGTTCTGCGCACGGCATACGGTCTGACAGCCGACACCTCCAACGATACGCTGGAAATAAAGGGCAACGAGGTGGTCACTATTTCATACGACGATGCTCTACAGGCGACTGGCGCCACGCATGTCATAGTAAGCGCAACAGCATCCGCAAATGTTGGAAATGACGGCACCATATCACTCCTGCGATCCAACTACTTCTGGGATCTGGAAGATTTTAACGCTGGGGACAGACTGTATTTTAAAGTGGAAGATGCCGATCTGAACCTGGATTCAGGTGTGCGGGATCGGATGGAAATATCGGTGGTCAGTGAAGAGACTCACGATGGTGAAATGGTAACATTGGAAGAAAGGAACCCCGATGCAGGCGTATTTTTCGGATCTCTGGAAACTAAATATGCAAAGGAGACGCAGGCGAAGCCTTCAACTCCATCGGTAAGCCCTGATGGCATTTTGCAGGTACAGGGCAAGGAGAAAATCACAGCTATATATCTGGACACATTGCGGGTCACTGGTGAGACGAATGTTCCAGTAACAGATTCGTGTACTGTCAACGTAGGCTCAACAGGAAAGATAACGGTCTATAACAAGGTGAATCCGTATACCCCTATTGCTGGATTCCCCGACGAGGGCTGGAAAAGCAAGTTTAATGCGGGAGAAACGTTAGTTATCCGTCTGGAGGATATGGATCTTAACGTCAGCAGCGCTGCCGCTGAAATCTTCCAGGTCAACACCACGGAGAATGTCATACAGGATTCGGTGCCTGTGATGCTGACTGAGGTTTCTGGCAGCGCAGGTATCTTCACCGGTGAGGTGAAGACAGAGTACGGAGTGGAAGCTGTTCCTGGTGACGGCATTTTGCAGGTACAGGGCGAGGGTAAAGTTAGTATCTTCTATCGCGACGAGATTACAGACACCGGCCAGACGCAGGTTTACATACCGGTCACCCTGACGGTACAGACAGGTCATATAGGGGCGATCCAGGCCCTCGGCGCGGAGAGAGGTATACCTATCAGTAGCTTCAGTGCCGGCGACTCTTTCATAGTCCGGGTACGTGATGGAGATCTCAACCTCGATCCCCGCGCCATCGACCGCGCAAGCGTCATGGTCAGCGGGAATCTCCTGGAGGATCAGCTTCAGGCTCTTATGCAGGAAACAGAGCTGAACAGCGGAATATTCGATGGCCGCGTCCAGTCGGTATATGCCAACAGCGCAGATTTGAATGATATTTTGCTACAGGTGAAGGAGAAAGAGGTAATCATTCTCACTTATATTGACCAGGTGGGCGTAACCGGCGAAACAGGTGTGCCAATCTCGGTCGAGCTTATCGTCAGAAGCGGCAGCGCCGGATCGCTCCTGATCGTGGACGAAAACTACAGGGAACTGCCGGGCTTCAGCACTGGTCAGAAAATATACTTCAGACTGGATGACTTCGTTCTGAGCAATACGTCCCCGAATACTCCAGCGCGCATAATCGTTCGAGGCGAAGGGACAAAGGATGAGGAGGAAGTTCTGCTGGAGGAAAGCCCGGGCGAAAAGGGAATATATATAGGCTCCATAGCCACCAGTTATGGCACCAGATCTGTTAAGGATGGTGTTTTGCAGGTTCGAGGTGGTGAGGAGGTTGCAGCTATATATCGCCCGCAAACGCCGGGAGCACCATCAAGCCCTATCACAGATACGACGTATACCAGCAAGGGTTCTACTGGTAAAATAACTATAACAGGTGCGAATGGGCTTAAATTATCCCATTTCAATGCTGGGGATACGCTATACCTCAAACTGGAGGATATGGATCTGAATCTGGATTTATTCGTCATTGATACAGTCGACATCTGGATTGCTGGCGACGCGATAGCCAGCGGCAAAACCGTCACACTGACTGAAACGAGAGAGGACTCAGGCGTATTCACAGGCTCTATCGACACAAGGTATGGCAGAGGCGTATTCGGAAGCGCGGTAATCCTCGAGGTGGTTGGCGGAGAGCAGGTCACGGCTGTTTACTACGACGCCCTGACCGCTTCTGGCGAGACTGATGTAAAGGTCACAGATAGTTGTAGAGCCAGTATGCTTGGAACGGCAACATACGCGCCTGAAGGCGTTGTGATCGATGGCAGCATGGCGCGCTGGCCGCTGGAAAACTCGCTCCGAGCAGGGGATGAAGGGAGCAATATCTACGTCCAATGGGATAAAGATAACCTGTATATTCTGGCATACATTATGGATTCAGATGTGATCGTTCCTGACGCTACCGAGTTCTGGGACGGCGCGGATGCTCTGGAGATACACATAGATACTGATCCAACCAGCGAGACAAGCGCATATCTGGATGGTTTAAAGAAACCCAGCTACTACTTCTTCTGGTTCTGCCCAAAAGGGGCTGGCCCGGATGGGAGCGAACCCTACGTGGGGCAGAATAAACCTGAAACGGTCTATAACTACAGTGTCGTCGAGACGGCTGTGAGAATATTTCCGGGATCTCGCTACGTCATGGAGATACGTATCCCGCTGGATCCCGTTCTGGCTGGCTTCGACCCTTACAAAACCTCAAAAGATGATCGTATAGGGTTTAACTATATAATCCGCAGGTCCAACGCTCCGCAACTTAGATGGGCTTTGGGCGAAGAAGGCGAGCCCAACCTGCCGCCAAGCTACTTCGGAACACTGATCCTCAAGCGACCTTAGTGGATACTCAGAGGAGATATTCAGGAACGAGTGTGCCAATTTATGTCACTCAGAGCAGAACGGGCGCGGCTCTGTCAAAAATTGTCAAAAAACTGCTTGACTTTTCTGCAAATTCGTGTATAATTAGATTAGTGGCAGGAGGGTGGTCATTCCGACACGCGCGGACGGGTTTTAGGAATTTTATAACCAACACCCAATATCAAATCCTAAAAAACATTATCGGTAGGGCAATGGACTTAGTATCTCCCTATGCGATCAACCAGGTGTTAGTGATCTAGCATCGTCTGGAACGGGGTTATAGTATGCCCGAATCCGAATTCTCGATGCTGGGGTTTCTATCCAATTTTTGCCCGCATTTCCTGCCGATGAAGCGCCGCGGCTCATGTGATTTTCGGATAATTGTTAACAGTTGACTTGTGGAGTTTGTAAACTGTCCCAATAGCCTCCATTTCATTCCGGCATTTATGCGGACAATTTTCCGCTCATCTCGGTCGTTAGGCCACTTGTAAAAGATAATTAGGTGATGACGATGAGATGATTTGGAGAAAGGTAAGGTTTTCTATGGCTGGTGGACAGCCTTTTTTAATTTTTGCCGTTGGTGACGGGCCAGGATTTTGTGAAAGGAGGGGACAGAGCAAGGGCTAGAGAGAAGAACAGAGGCAAAAACAGAGATAAGGATGGTGTGAGAATGAAAGCCAAAGATAAGAACGAAGAAGAAGGAGTGTTTATCCCATCAGCCACTGAGGGAGAGCAGGTGGTTGTAAAGTTCAAAGAAGAGGCAGGTATGAGGTACGCCAGCGCAGAGTTTTCGTCAGCGGCGGAGGCAGACGTTTCGAGCATTCGCGCATGTCTGGAAAAATATGATAAAATCAAGATTGAGCGCATGTTCGACGAGACCGAAGACGAGTTGGATAGAGAGGTAGCAAGTCTGCGTTCGGACTCTGGCCAGGATGTGCCAACGTTGAGCGGATACTATACGATTGTGGTGAAGGATTCGGAACAGGCAGCGGCAATCTGCGCGGAACTTGATAAGGATCCGCTGGTGGAAGAAGTGTACATCGAGCCACCAGCAGTGCCAGCCATATTTGATGAGATGGCTGCGACTTTGCCTGACGCGGCTCCACCTGCTACACCGAACTTCCGCTCCCGTCAAGGGTATCTGGACGCTGCGCCCAAAGGTGTGAATGCGCCATTCGCCTGGACTTATACAGGTGGAAAAGGCGGCAAGGTTCAGGTAATTGATGTTGAAGGCGGCTGGAATTTCAGTCATGAGGACTTACTTCAGAACCAGGGTGGAGTTGTCGTCGGCACTCCTCAAACGCCCTCAACTGCAACTGGCCTGAAGTGGTGGAATCACGGGACTGCCGTGCAAGGTGAGATAAGTGGGGATGAGAATAGTTTCGGAATTGTAGGTATTGCTCCCAATGCCAAATTCAGCGGCGCCTCGATCTTCGGTTCCGGCAACTCGTCTGCAAAGGCTATAAAGACGGCTGCCAACAAGCTATCGAAGGGCGACGTAATCCTGATCGAGCTTCACCGTGCTGGTCCGAACTATCCCGGCGGCCTCACTCAGTTTGGGTACATAGCCATCGAGTGGTGGTCTGCGGACTTCAACACCGTCAAATACGCTACCGCAAAGGGTATCATCGTCATAGCCGCAGCCGGCAACGGTTCCCAGAATCTTGATGACGCTGTCTATCTGAATAGATTTGACCGCACAGTCCGGGATTCCGGGGCCATTCTGGTAGGGGCAGGGGCGCCACCCAGCGGCGCATACGGCCCGGATCGGTCGCGTCTTGGTTTCTCCAACTATGGAGCGATAGTAGATGCTCAAGGCTGGGGACGCGAAGTAACGACCACAGGTTATGGCAACCTGCAGGGCGGTTCCAACAAGAATGAGTGGTATACCAAGCTCTTCAGCGGCACTTCCAGTGCTTCACCCATCGTTGTCGGAGCAGTAGCCTGTCTTCAGAGCATCCGAAAGGCGCAAGGAACAGTTCCCTTTACATATGCTCAACTAAGAGATATTCTCCGCAAGACAGGTTCGCCACAGACCGATGCTCCGGGACGTCCTAAGTCGCAGCGCATCGGGAACCGTCCCGACCTCAAGGCGGCAATCACCAAATATTTCACACAGACAGTATCAAGTGGTATAGCGACCAAATATTGGGATGAGTGTGTAGCGTATCCACCTGGCAGCACAGCCAGTCTGTGGCTCTATGTTAACAACTCATGGAAGCACCTGGATAATCCAAGCCAGGGCATCAAGGACATGGTTCAGAGAGCTTTCCTGGGATCTGGCAGCAAAGTCCGAGTTTGGTATAGCGGCTCTGTTGTTGTCGGACTCGTGGTGGAAGGTTCGTAATAGGTCTGCCGAGCATTTGATAGGTATTCTCTGAACTGTTATGACGAAACAAGAGGATCAACAGATCATCAAAATGAAAGGGGATAAACAAAATGGCCGAATCTATGACAAGACCAAGTGCTCCAGCGGCTCAAGCGGCTGCATCAGTTTCAGGAACCAGGCCTGACGTAGCACTTCAGGCCCCTGCGGTTGACATTGCTACGGTATCAAGTGGTATGGCGACCAGATATTGGGATGAGTGTGTGGCGTATCCACCTGGCAGCACAGCCAGTCTGTGGCTCTATGTTGGCGGCTCGTGGAAGCACCTGGATAATCCAAATCAGGGCATCAAAGACATGGTTCAGAGAGCCTTCCTCGGTTCTGGCAGCAATGTCCGGGTCTGGTATGACGGTTCTGTTGTCGTCGGACTCGTAGTGGAGGGTTCGTGATCCATCTGCGACCATTACATTACGCATTGCTTTCGCTGTTGGCGAGTTCGATATAGACGGTATGAGGTTCTTCGAGGGCGACTATGTTCCTCTTGAGCCATCATCGGCTGTTGAACCAGCGGCTAAACTCACCACTGCCTAATACTACAACGATGGTTTGGATCTTCTCGACGAAGCTGAAACCATAGAATGGCTAATAGAGCGGATTCGTAAAAAAAATACTTACCCCGTGAAGGTACGCCCAAGCCACTGTTTTCGTCG
>SDBT01004191.1_pt1 | contig 24567 bp, 18 predicted proteins | sample 2277101 | NCBI WGS metagenome assembly SDBT01 (sample SAMN10404973, study PRJNA504765) | marine sediment metagenome | isolation source: marine sediment core GS10_PC15, 103 cmbsf | place: Arctic Ocean: Southern Knipovich Ridge | collected 2010 | reverse complement strand
GGATCATCCTCTTCGGCAATCTCATAAATGGTAATGATATTGGGATGATTGAGGGCGGCAGCAGCTTTTGCCTCTCTTTCAAAACGTTCGACATTATCCTTGTCTCTGGTAAGATGCCGGGGTAGGAATTTTAGAGACACAAATCGATCTAATTTAAGATCCTGTGCTTTGTAGACGACACCCATTCCTCCTTCACCGAGTTTCTCGAGGATTTTATAATGCGATATAGTTTGTCCTACCATAATTACAATTCCTTAAATAGAATACATCTTGTCATGCGGGATTATCGCCTTCGCCGACCTGTCCCGGCGAAATCGGAACTTGCTCCATTGGAGGCGGGAGTTTCTCGAGGATTATATAATGTGGGATAGTTTTTCCAATCATGCTTTTCTTTCGGGTTGTGACCTACAGTATAATTGTTGCTAAGCTGACGCATAGATGCACTTCCTTGATTACTCATGCCTTGCATGGCGGTGTCCACTTGAGCAGCGAGAGATTTAACAAGCACTTAACCTGTTGTTTAGATAACCGCTGAGAGATCATAGAACAGGCTTAAAAGCCAGGAGCTCTTTCGTCCGCTCAACGTAAAGTTAGATGCTCATTTTGTCGCCTTAAACTATAATCCTAAAAACTTATGTTGGTTATAACTTTGATACCCAATCGAATTAAATTTGGCTTTTGCACAGAAACATTTCTTGTTAAGGTTTAGTACGGAAAAGCATCGAATACACCAAAACTGAAAGATTTAATAGCTTCATTGGGGAATGCACATAATAATATAGTAATACTTCTGTGGAATCACAATAAATTACTTATTTCACAAAAATTTTAGATTATTTACTACTCAAAGGTCATTTTTCATCTGCTCAAATTCTTCTTTTGTGATCTCACCATTAGCATATCGTTTCTTTAGTATGTCCAAAGCTGTTTCTGAACCTGTGCTTTCGCTATGATGCCTGTCAGAGTCCTGACCCCACGGTGGTCTGAAGCCTCCTCTTTTAAACATCATGAAAAAAAGGAACATCATTATTATGCAGATAATCATGGGGAACATCCACCATCCACCCCACATATGTTCAGGTCCCACTTGTTTACCTCCTTTTTTAGGTTATAATAGAGTTCTGTAAAATAACATTTTTTGTTATCCTGAATCCCGAACTACATCGGGACGAAGATAATAAATTGCTGATCCATCCGAAGACCATCTCGGAGATTGTATAAAAACTGAATCTATGAGGACTTTTTGCTGATGACCACCGTCTGTTCTAATGGTCCAGATAATATGTTCCTCCTGCTTTGTAGTAAAAATATGTAAATTATCATTTGATGGAGACCAGTCAATTCCGTGTATCCAGGTAAAATCGCCTGTTAAATCAATACTTTTATCTGCCCGGGCAGATCCTTTATCTATAAACCTTATTTGTTTACTGGTTAACAATGTTCCGGCATATTTTGATCCATCAGGTGACCAGGTATGAAATCCAAAAAATGTATCCTTTCTGCTCTCTCCGCCCAATCGTGGAATGATAAACAAAGCAGATGATGAGTCTTGTATTGCCATGACTGATAAGTTCGATCCATCAGGTGTCCATCGTATATTTTGAATGTGTTTATTACTAAATATAGTTAGCGGTTTGCCGCCACTCAGATCCTGAACGATCAGTTTGTCCTTATCGGGTGTTTCAGATGAAATATAAGCGATAAAAGATCCGTCAGGAGAAATCTCCGGTGAACGGGCTTTACCGGTAAATGTGATCTGGGTGTGTTTTGCCGGTTGGGAGATGACTTGTTCTTTTCCTATCGGGAAATAAATTATCAATAATACGATTAGCATAAAAACCGTCAGAGTTACCCCAAGTGTTTTAAGATTCAGAATACTTTTTGGCTTAATTTTAGGAGTTTTTCCATTTGGTTTTTGCTTCCCGGTTGGATCTTTCGCAGGTGGAATATTTCTTCGTGAAACCCTCTCCGAGTCTCTTTTTATTCGGCGAAGATCGATCAGCGCCTCTTTGATCGTTTGATATCTGGTTTCCGGATCTTTTTCCAGGGTACGGTCAAGAATGTGCAGTAATTCAGAGGAAATATCGGGGATATACTGTTGGATGATGTTTTTTTCATGAGCAGCATGCAGGGCCTCAGCAATCTGGATGGCATAGTCAATGATATCGCTGGTGGAGTGGGTCTCCTGACCGGAAGCACGTATATGATCCCGCAGCGTTTTTCCATTAATAAATTCCATAACTATATATGGGGATTCTTCCTGAAATTTTATTTCATGGATAACACATACATTGGGATGGTTAATAGCAGCGGCGGCTTGTGCTTCTTGCAGGAAACGGGCTTTATCCGTTTCATTAACTGTTATCCGGGACGGCAGGAATTTGATTGCTACCCTGCGTTTGAGCGTCGTATCTTCAGCAAGATAAACGACACCCATGCCGCCTTCGCCGAGTTTCTCAATTATTTTATAGTGTGATATTGTTTTACCTACCATAGTTTTAACAGTTATATATTTTACTGCGAAATGTTAATAGAAGTTGAATCAGATGAGAATAATTTCGATGGTAGAGGAATAATGGATAGACTCCTGCCCTTTCAAAGTAATGCCGATAGGCTTCGAGATTTGGTGTAGTGATTTATGATTGTTCTTTTACAAAACGCCATAAATTTTGCTGGAATAATTTCCGGCCGTGGTATAAATGAGAGATAACAGTTGCAAGAGAGGTATCAATAATAGTGGCAGTTTCAGTGTATGAAAATCCTTCAACATCGCAGAGAAGAACCATTAAGCGAAATTGATAAGGCAGTTGCTCTAGCGCCGCTTTAACATCTTTTTCATAAAAATTATCCAGAATATCTTCTTTGGTCCATTCCTTTATGCTAATTGTTTCATCTAATTTTCTATAAAGATAAAATTCATCCAATTCATCATTCGCTTCCGGTTTAAATATATCCAGGTTTTTATTCCGGTTGTTTGAAATATATGTTGTTATCAGATTTTTAAAAATCCACACTTTAAAGTTGTCGATTTGTTTGAGATTTTCGGAAGATTCGATGGCATTACGAAAAGTATTTTGAACCAGGATACTGGCATCGTCAATATTTTCACTCATTCTGAGTGCCGTATTATATAAACTTGAGATATGAGGTTCAGCAACTTCAAAAAGACTGGATTGATGATTTTTCATTATCTTATTTCCTGTTATTTAGCCTGATCAATTCATACCGCAGCGTATTGCTGCAATCAAATATTTAAAAATATCTCTCGCAGCGGCCCTCCAGCCGGCGGGCGCGGCGCAGAGAAAAAAATTTACCACAAAGACTCCAAGACACTAAAAAACAAAGAATTTTTAAATATAAGATATGAATTTAATTATTTAATAATAGATACTCATTTTAAACCATTAATTTTATAACTTTGTGTCTTGGTGCCTTTGTGGTTATGAAAAACTCAGTGAGTAAAAGTTTTGCTAATCTCCCAAGGCGATCCGCTATGCGGAAAAAACAAAGTTTTCGGCTACAATAGCATAACGCAGCATCCCGATGCATCGGGATAAACAAAAAAAGAAGTCCTTTGCGGTTAAAAAGCATCGCGTTCTAATAATATCTTTATGAGGGTTTTTCCTCTAAATCAACAATGGATAACAGACGCAGACCGTCCTTCCTGATTTTCTCACCTAATTCATCTAATCTGGTTTGTTTGAACATGTCCTTAAGTTCATCACGCATTTTGCCCCAGTGGTCATGAAGGGGGCAGGGTGCTGCATCACCACAATTGGGTAAAGCAAGAATGCATCCTTCGAAAAAATCTTTTCCTTCAAGTGCCGTAATAATTTCGAATAGAGATATATCATTAGCTGGTTTTGCCAGTGCAATTCCACCAGCCGGGCCGCGATAGGAAGTCATTAAACCGTGTTGAGAGAGAATTTGAAAAATCTTCGTTAGAAAGTGAAAAGAGATATTCAGGTCGTCGGAAATCTGTCTGATTGGAACAAACTTTTGTTCCTTTCCTGTCGACGCAATGTACAATACGGCGCGTAGGGCATATGTACTGGTTTTTGGTAGTAGTCTCAAGATCTTTTAAGATTTAAGAGTATTTAGTCCGAAAATAGTCATTCAAATCCTGGATGTCAATAGTTATTTTTATTGGATGATTATTTTTTGCTTCTCATCAGGAGACAAATAAAGTTAAGAGAAATGAGAATAGACAAATGACAGCCGGGTTTTTACTGCTTAATAGGGATAGGGGACCACTGTTCTGGCGGCGCCGCCGATCAAATCGGTTGCAAATCCGCCCACATCGAACAACGGTGGCACCGGGATACCGGCGCCGAGATTACGGTGCGATTGCGCCCAGATTGTCATGGCTGTACGGGCGATCATGATCTTTTGATCTATCGATGTACGCCAGGCGATCAGTTCATCCTGTTTGGCAATATATTCGGCTTTTGCATCGTCGAGTTGCTTGATCATAGTATCAATCTGGTGCAGCTGATCAAGCAGATAGGTTTCAGCAGCAGCCAGCTGAGCCGGGGAAGCATTCTTATCCGAAGGCAAATATTCAGTCAATGAAACATTCTCCTGCACCAGGGTATCCAATTCTGCCTTGTCCCCGATACGCGCCCGGTATAGCCGTGTGATCGACAGCATTATCTGTTCCTGCAATTTTTTCAAACGCTTATAATTGATTCTGGTCGCGCCGTAGTCTTGTTCAATCTCACGATCGAAGCCAAGCAAAATTGGATCAATCCCAGCCTGAATCTCATCCAGGCGTTTCTGTATAGCCAGTACGACACTATTGACAATCGGGCCGGCCGCGGCAATCCCATCGAGATAAGTTTCCGCATTGCGTATATTTTCCAGTACCGATTTGGCACCCATCTCATCCAGTTGCAGATTGTCTACCTTTTGATTCTCTATCGATTTTTTCATGGCCTCATAAAGATATCGTGCCAGTTGCCGATTCTTTTCATTGTTTTAGAGTTTTGAATTATTGATGGCGACTACCTGATTTGAGTAGTATACGACTCCGCGCAAGGCATACAATAGCGGAACGGCACGCTTGGCCAGGCGCTCGAATTCTGGAATTGTGAGATATGGTTTGAGATGTTTCCACTGGAACGGCCGGCTGATTTTTGTTGCTTCACCAAATAATGTTCCCGCGTTATCCGAAAACGGCGTCATTTCGATCTTGCGCGTTTTCTGAAATACAGAACAGCTGGTTACAAGAAACATAAGCGATAAAAAAATGATAGTGGTTTTCATAATAACTCCTGTACATAAACGCGGTAGTTGTAAAAGTTAACAAATATTTTCCATTTAACTTATTATTTTAATTGGCTTAAGAAAAACATCCCCCTATCCCCTTTTCAAAGGGGGAATTAATTCGGCGCTACTTCTATTGGAGAATATGCGGTAAACTTAAAGGTCAAATTTAGATGACGGAGCTGTGATTTGCAATAGTACGGATCCATGATACGATATTTTAAACGTCAAGATTATTCATAATCGCTTAAATTGTAACAGCCTCAAAAAAAATAATCTATTCGGTGGTTTCTTCAACACCGGATACATTGCCCAATATCTTTGGTCCTGGATTTCATATATCATACACATATTGAGATGGTTCAATATTCCTTGTATAATTAATCCTCTACGAGGATTTTATGACTAGTGTGATTATTTCTACAGTAATTAAACCTCTACAAGGTTTAATATTCTAAGTTATTTAAAGTGAACAGTAATGCTGGCCAAACCATATGTTATCCTCGTAGAGGATAGATTATTGTAATAGCATGCCGAATCAAATACCTCATCCTCGTAGAGGATGCACCTAAACCGTTCAATCATCCATCCCGTAAAAGACGGGACCAGCTAACAAAACCAAGTACCCAGACCCCAGTACTCCTTTTTACTCTTACTTCATCCCAACAAAATCCTTATATTTTAGCTCAACGAGGAAGGAAGAAAATCTATGAAACAGATCATTCACATATTGTCATTACTGATCATTTGTCAATTCCCGGCTTTCGCTGCCGGCGAATTATCGCAGCCGGATATTTTGTTAATCATGCCGGATCAGATGCGCGGCGATTGTTTATCCATTCTTGATCATCCGGTAGTGCGTACGCCACAGCTGGATGAGTTAGCCCGGCAGGGGGTGCTGTTCCGGCGTGCCTATACAACCGTACCTTCCTGTATTCCTGCACGCTACGCCCTGTTGACCGGTCTTTATCCTCAAACCAGCGGTGTTGTAGGGTTCAAGGCAAGAACGATTTCAGCCCCTACGCTTCCGGAACAGCTGGTAAAAGCCGGTTATACTACGGTGCTGGTGGGCAGAAACATGCATCAGACCTCTGAGAGCGGATCCCTGGGATATGAGACAAGGATACTTGGATCCACCTATATCGCCGATGATGATTATGATAAATTCCTGAGGGAAGCGGAGCCAAAGGTTGAGGGTATCCGCAATCTCGTCAAGGAATCAGGTCTGACCTATAACCATTGGCAGGCCAAACCCTGGCCGCTTGAGGATTATCTTCATCCCACGGAATGGATCGTAAGCGAATCGCGTAAGGTCTTAAAACAGGCCGGACCCATGTTCCTGACAACATCCTTTTACGCGCCCCATCCGCCGCTTTTTCCACCAAAGAAATATTTTGACTATTACCTGCAGCAGGATCTGCCCCAACCGGCACAGGGGGACTGGGTGGACTGGGAGGCGCTCTCAGAAGAGGGAGACAAACCGGGACACCGGGTAATACTTCAGGGCGAAATCCTGCGTGCTGCCCAGGCCGGCTATTTTGGTCTTATCGAACACCTGGATGCTCAGATTTCTTCTTTAATCAATGATTTTAAAAAGCGGAGTGAGAAAGCAGGACGGGACTGGATCATTGTGGTCACCTCTGATCATGGTGAGATGCTGGGCGATCATGGTTTTTTCCGCAAATGTGAACCCTACGAGGGTTCGGCTAATATTCCGTTTATCATTTGCGCCTCACCAGGGTTGGGATTTAAATCCAGTCAGCGTATTGAACAGCCGGTATGTCTGGAAGATATCATGCCGACGCTGTTGGGGCAGGCCGGAGCAGAAATCCCGGCCAATGTTGATGGTGTTGATCTTACTCCAATATTAAAAGGAGAAGGGCAGGTTATCCGGGATTGGCTGCATTTCGAGCATGCCACCTGTTACAGTGAAGAACAGGCCTTTCATGCCCTGACCGACGGGCATTATAAGTATATCTGGCGTCCGTTGGATGGCGGGGAGCAGCTCTTTAACCTGGATAAGGACGGGCAGGAAGAAAACGATCTGTCTGATCAGAAAGCTTATCTTGAGATTTTAGAGCAATGGCGTGAACGTATGGTGAAACGGTTAGCTGAAAGACCGGAAGGGTTTTCAGAAGATGGTAATCTGATTTCCGGCCGCCCCTATTTGCCATTGAATGAAGGGACAGGGAAGTAAAAGGGAAATTAAACCGCGATAAATAGGATGGCAGGCAAGAACAACCATCCTTTAGATTTTGTTCTTACTCCGCACAATCAATAACAATCCTTTATGATCAACCACCTCCACTTTTTGATGGGTCCTAATAGGTTTATTATCATCTGATTTGGCCTTCCAAAGTTCGCCATTCACTTCCACGTAACCCTGCGGATTCACTTCTTCAATGGTAAAACCCTCGGCACCTTCCAGGCGGGGATTTCGCGCGGACCCTATCTCATAGGCCTGCCGGATAAAGAAAAACAAAATAATATCCTTGGTAACAAAAATACCCAGTATCAACCACAGCATCCAGGGCGGAACCGAAAACCAACTGTGCAAACCATACAGGACGGATACTAGAAGAACTAATTCCGGGATTTGAAAAAGGGTATAGCGGATAATAACAGGGGAACTCATAATATTAATTTTTTAATGTAAATATGTTTTTTATCTATCTAACCTGGATATTTCATTTCTGTTAACAATTTTAATTTATGGACTTTTTCTTTTATATTGCAAGATCTTCGCATTATTAATTATTGTAACACGCATACCGAACCAACTACCTCATCCTCGTAGAGGATGCATCTAAACCGTTCAATTATACAGGATTTGACCAGCATCGAGTATCGAGCATCCAGTATCCCACATCACTTTAACAAAACAAGTTTCCGTGTATGCACAAAACCTGCATCGGTACTTAATCTGTAGTAATAAACACCACTTGAATATTTACCAGCATCCCATTGTACCTGATAAGTACCAGCCAGTTGCTTTTCGTTAACCAAGGTGGCGACTTTTTGCCCAACTATGTTATAAATATCCAATTCTACGTGACTGATTACTGCTAACTGATAACTGATGATTGTTTTCGGATTAAACGGATTAGGATAATTTTGTAAAAGTTTAAACTGATCCGGGATATTGAGATTATTCACCGTAACCGCCGATGGAATACCCAAATTATGTTCATAGGCACCCATATCCGCATTAGTACCTGCGGAGGGGAAATGTAATTCCCGCCCGCCGGCCATATTGTGTTGGAAACGGCAATTGGATACGGTTAGTTTGTCAAAGTTGAGCACACATAAAGCGCCACCAGCATATGCGGAGGCAACCGCCTTCCCATATTGTAATTTGCAATAGTGAATTTTTGATGAATCATTGGTCAGCGGTGTATCCGTAAAACGGATCCCGAACCAACCGCCAAGGGTGGTATCCGGGTTGCTGAAACCGCTGGTATCATTGACGGTAAACAGGATGGTATCACTGGCTGTTCCTACGGCCAGCAACCGGCCCTGGACCTCCAGCGCATAATGCCCCTGAAATTCTACAATAACACCTTGATCAATCATTAGGGTAGAGTCATTAGGGATCGTAATTTCCCCCTCGATCAGGTAGGGTGAATTGGCTATTGTCCACTTGCCACTAATATTTCCGCCGGGAACAGTTGTCTCACTCCATGCATCGTAATTTGGAAAAATGATACAAATGAAAATTATCAACATTCTCACCATGGCATCCTCCCGCACTTTTAATCATTTTTTCAAGTTCTGATACAAAGATTTCTGCTTTATAAAAGATCTGTATGACAATATCGAATTGAGAATTAGAGTTCGAGAGTTAATTTAATTGATTCAAGATGAAGGGTTCACAAAGGATAATATACATAAAGTGACTATAAGTGCAAAGATTTATAAGTAAAAAGACGATGCTGGATGCTTGATCCTGGATACTGGATTTTGAAATTATTTGGAATTGGGATTACACCGGCAGGCTGTAAATGCGTCTACCGTTGTGATCTGAATTATCAAGATTAAAACATTTGTATTTATTATTTGTTTAGGATTTCGTGCTTAAAATTTAGTATTTTCCTATACAGTTGGGGAATTAATGAAAAAAAGGATTGGATCTTCGTTTGCTAAATATCTTTGTCGATGCTGATGCGTGCCCGGTCAAACAGGAGGTGTACCGGGTCGCAAGCCGATATAGCCTTGATGTCACATTGGTGGCCAATTCCTGGATGAGATTTCCGGATAAACGATGGATTGCACTCGAAGTTGTAGCGGACGGATTAGACGCGGCGGATGATTGGATCGTCGAACATTTGCAACCACACGATATCGTTGTCACCGCTGACATTCCGCTTGCGAGCCGCTGCCTGAAGGAAGGCGCACATGTCATTGGTCCAACCGGAAAGCCGTTCACGGAAAACAACATTGGCCAGGCCGTCGCGACCCGGGACCTGTTATCAGAACTTCGTGGCGCAGGAGAGATAACGGGCGGGCCTCCGCCGCTAAATAAGCGTGACCGATCACGTTTTCTTCAACAAATTGACGAAGTGATTCAATCAATCCGTCGTAAGCATCCTTTCAATTCCACTTAAAAAAATAGTTGATCACCATTTTATAAAGGTCAAATATGAACAATAAAATCAAATGCCCGAACTGTGGACACAGCTTTGATGTTGAAGAAGCACTTTCAGGAAAACTAGAAGCTCATTTTAAATCTGAATATGAAAAGAAAGTGACTGAACAAGCCGAAAAATTCAATCAGGAAAAACGAAAGATTGAAGAAGAAAAACGGTTATTTGAAGAACAGCGAGAAAGGGAAGGTGAACTTTTTCAAGCTGAACTAACCAAACAACTTAAACATGAAAAATCTAAGATTGAAAAAGAAGCGCTTGAATCAGTTGAAGAAAAAATGAAAGCTCTTCAAGAAGAGAATGAAAAAAGAAGGGCTGAAAATAAGTCTCTTAAGGAAAAAGAAGTTGCCCTTCTAAAGCAAGAAGCAGAATTAAAAGAAAAGCAAGAAGACCTGAATTTACAAATGGAAAAGCAACTTCTTGAAAAACAGAAGGAAATTGAAGATAAAGCCCGGGCAAAGGAACGAGAAAGTTTTGAACTTGAAAAAGTAAAACTCCTCAAACAAATTGAAGACAACAAGAAACTGGCTGAAGAGATGAAACGAAAAGCAGAGCAGGGTTCTATGCAACTTCAGGGTGAAGTTCAGGAATTAGCACTTGAAGATCTTTTATCCCGAACTTACCCATTTGACATAATTGAAGAAGTGCCAAAAGGAGTCCGTGGAGCAGATGCCATACAAATTGTTATTAACTCAAATCAGCAAAAATGTGGCTCGATAGTTTATGAAAGCAAGCGGACAAAAAATTTTGTGAACGATTGGATAGAAAAGTTAAAGCAAGATCAGAGTATCTGCAAGGCTGATATTGCAGTAATTGTTACCGAAACTTACCCTGGTGATATGGATAGATTCGGGGAAAAGAACGGCGTATGGATTTGCAGTTTTCATGAAGTTAAGAGTCTCTCTTTTGTTCTCCGGGAAATGTTAATAAAAACTAATTCTCTCAAACTATCACAAGAAAACAAGGGTGACAAGATGGAATTACTTTACAACTACCTCACTAGCAATGAATTTGTACAAAACATAAAAAGAATTGTAGAAAACTATGACAGTATGATTAACCAGCTAAATTCAGAAAAAAAAGCAATGCACAAAATTTGGGCTGAAAGAGAAAAACAAATTTGGGTTGTTCAGGAGAATGTTTCTGCTCTATTCGGGTCAATTAAAGGAATAGCGGGTAACTCACTCCAAACAGCGGATGTACTGCAATTACCAGATAAAATAATAGAAGAATGAATTTATACTATTGCAGAGCCGCAAAATTTTTTCATTATCTATCTATATTTTGTCTATATTCCTGTCAGGCACGATTGGAATAACAATTCATCAACAAATTTCTTAAAGAATTCTACTTGCGTTATTCATGTTACTGATGAAATTCACCTGGATATTTTAAATACAACAATGGATCTTATGGATCTCGCAAGGAATGTCTGCCATTTTAACGGAGTCCGTTATTGTTAATGGACCTGGCCTATTATTGAAATTCCTTATAGAAGACTATGAAAGATAACCTATGAAAAATTTATTGCAAAAAGGAACCAGGTGTCTTATCGTACAGACAGAATTTTCAGAATTTAGTTTTTGGAATTATGTTGAAATCTGTAAAATAGCAGGAGCAAAATATCCGGCTGCACCCTTAGGTCTGTTAACAGTAGCGGCGTTGTTACCACAGCAGTGGGAGTTTAAATTGGTTGATGCAAATGTAGAACCTTTACTTCCTGAACACTTTGAATGGGCAGATATTGTTTGTATGGGAGGTATGCTGCCTCAGCAACAAAGTATGGTTCCTCTCATCGATAAAGTGCATCAATATGGTTGTCCTGTTGTTGTCGGTGGTCCGGACCCGTCATCACAGCCGAATTTGTATCAGTCGGCAGATTATCTTGTCCAGGGTGAGGGCGAGGTCACCATTCCGATGTTTATCCAGGACCTTGAAAATGGCTGTACGAGTGGTGAATACAAATCAGATGACCGGGCAGATATGACGAAAGCGGTAATTCCCAGGTTTGATTTAATACGCTTTCAAGATTATATCCAGGTTGGGATACAATATTCTCGTGGCTGCCCATTTAATTGTGAGTTTTGTGATGTGATTGAATTATATGGCCGAAATCCGCGAATAAAGACTTCGGAACAAGTAATTGCAGAACTCCAGACGCTTTATGATCTTGGTTATAGAGGACATATTGATTTTGTTGACGACAATTTTATTGGAAACAAAAAGAATGTTAGAAAAGTTTTGCCTGTTATCAAAGAATGGTCAAAAGCAAACAATTATCCTTATTATTTTTCGACAGAATCTTCTATAAATATGGCAGATGATGATAATCTTTTACAAATGATGAAGGATCTGGATTTTAGATACGTTTTCGTCGGCATTGAAACACCGGAAGATGACATATTAAAATTGGTAAACAAAAAACAAAATATAAACAGGTCTATTGTAGAATCTATAAATAAAATCTATTCTTATGGTATGATTGTTAATGGCGGTTTCATTATTGGTTTTGATAATGAATCTGACCAAACCGCCGAAAAAATGATTCAATGTATTCAGGATTCAGGAATATGTATCGCAATGGTTGGCAAGCTGTACGCATTACCGGAAACACAATTATCCAGGCGCTTGAAAAGAGAAGAGAGGTTGTTTAAAAACGGTTCCACGCTAACTGATATCAATAATGAACTGGATCAAATGACGAGTGGCTTAAACTTTATAACTTCAAGACCCAGGTTAGATGTTTTGAATGACTATGTTAAGGTTATAAAATACTTATATACTCCGGAGCGCTATTATGAAAGAATACTGTATACAGGCCTTAATTTAAAACCTGCTAATAAATTTCGTCCGGGTATGATGAGATTGTTGAAGAATGTAAAAGTATTTATAAAGCTCTGCATAAAAGTGGGATTTAATAAAACAACCGGATGGCTCTATTGGAAAACACTTTTCACAGTTGCTTTCAAAAATCCAATGGCAATTGAAGCGACCGTTAATATGGCTGCGATGTTTATACATTTTTATAAGCAATCAAAATTTGTTGTTGATCTTACAAACAATGAGATTCGTGATGTTGAGAGCGGTGGAGAGGAAAAATACCATCAATTAATGCTTCAGGAAAATAGAAATTCTAAATTTGTCTAATCTATTCATACCGCAGCACGGGGTTGCAAACAAAGATAAGAAGTCCACGAATTACACGAATTTTGACGAATTTCACGAATTTAAAAAATATAATATAAATAAAGCCGCGAGAATCAGCGTTATCCGCGTCATCTGCGTTCTATAAATATCGCGGTGTCTCTGCGAGATAAAAATATTCTCAATTAATAAAATCTTTGCTAATCTCCACAGGCGATCCGCAAGGCGGAAAAAACAAAGTTTTCGGCTACAATAGCATACCACGGTAAACAGCAAGTGACTAAATTTAATCTCTACCCCGACCGGAATAACCTTGAATTATTTCCTGGTGGAAAGGCCCATCATGAACGAAAACAATATTATAAAAAATGGTTGTATTGGCCACAGCAAAGATACTACATGGGTAATATCACGGCGCGATTTCCTCAAGGTCTTAGGTTTTACAACCGCGGGGATTTCCGCACATTTTGCTTGCGACCTTTTCACAACCGGTATCCGCTTCGGTATTGTAACGGACGCACATTATGCCAACCGGGATTACCAGGGGAATCGTTACTACCGGGAATCCGTCGCCAAGATGCATGAATGTGTCAAGCGGATGAACGAAGAGAATGTTACCTTTATTGTAGAACTGGGCGATTTCAAAGACCAGGACAATCCGCCAACAGAAGAAAGCACTATCTCCTACCTGCAGACTATCGAAGAGGAGTTTCAGAAGTTCAATGGTGACACGTACCACGTTATCGGGAACCATGATGTTGACAGCATATCCAAGGATCAGTTCCTGGCAACCGTTGCAAACACGAATATTTCCCGCGGATCAAAATACTATTCCTTTGATTTAGCTGGGCTCCATTTCATAATTCTTGATGCCAATTTCCGTTCCGATGGACTCGACTATGATGCCGGTAATTTCGATTGGACCGATGCGAATATACCCCCGAAAGAACTGACCTGGCTCGAACGTGATCTCGCCTCTACCGCAAAACCATCAGTTGTCTTTGTTCACCAGCAACTGGATGGTGTGGGGGATCATTATATCAAAAACGCGGCTCAGGTGCGCAGGATTCTGCAGAAACATCAAAGGGTCCTTGCAGTTTTTCAGGGACATAATCATGCCGGTGATTATAACCTTATTGAAGGGATTCATTACTACACTTTAAAAGCGATGGTTGAAGGGACTGGTGAGGAGAACAATTCCTATGCGATTGTTGAGATTGATGAGGATCACAGTATTACTGTTACCGGGTATCGTCGAGCCCTAAGTAAGAGACTGGTCATGACCCTGGAATAATTATAAACTAAAAGGTAGGGATCTATGAATGCAATTACTAGGTTTTTCATCATACTAATTATTTTTGGCACATCAATACAAAAAGTCCCGGCACAAGATTTTGACCGTGTAAAAGTAACCGAAGGAAGTCTATCTCTCCCTACCTATTTAATCAAAGCAGCGGATAAAAATCCGATGTTTTATGAGAATAAATCCTACCAGGGCGCCAGCAAGATTATTTATCCGTATCCAATGATGGATAATCTTTCCAACGTAAAAGAGGTACAGACCTATACCGCACTATACCTTGAAAATAAATACATTAAGTTATGTGTGCTTCCGGAAATTGGTGGAAGACTCTTTTATGCTACCGATAAGACGAATGACTATGAAATTATTTACAGGCAGAGTGTCATAAAACCGGCGAATATCGGCATGTTAGGCGCCTGGATTTCCGGGGGGATTGAATGGTGCGTCTTCCATCATCACCGGGCTTCAACATATATGCCGGTGGATTATACAATTTCCGAAAATGACGATGGAAGCGCTTCCATATGGATCGGTGAAATTGAACCGCGTCATCGCATGAAATGGACAATAGGTATCACGCTTCATCCGGATAAATCATACCTTGAAGTACAGGTGAAAATGATGAACCGGACTGCGTTACCGAACTCAATCCTCTATTGGGCCAATGTTGCCGTACATGTAAATGATGATTACCGGACCATTTTTCCGCCAAGTGTTGATTATACCGTGTTTCATGCAAAGAATTCTTTTTCACATTGGCCGGTAACTTATGAGACCTATAATGGCCGTGAGTATTATCAGAATAAGATCGATGCGAGCTGGTGGAAGAATCATCCTGATCCAACCTCCTTTTTTGCGTTCAATTTAAAGGAAAATTTTTTCGCCGGTTATGATTATGGCAAAGATGCGGGTATCATTCACGTCGGCAATCATCATATTTTAGCCGGGGCAAAACTTTGGGAATGGGGAACAGGTGACTATGGCAAAATGTGGGATTCCCAGGTCCTTACGGACTCAGATGGTCCTTATGCTGAGCTGATGATAGGTGGCTATTCCGATAACCAGCCCGATTACAGCTGGCTTAAACAATACGAAACAAAACACCTTACCCAGTACTGGTATCCCCTTCGAAATACGGGTGCTGTAAAAAGCGCAAATAAAGATGCGGCGATTAACCTTGAGCGAGTTTCAGATAGCGAATTATTACTGGCATTTAATACGACAAGAGCATTCCATGACGCCATCGTGATCCTTTTCGATGGAGATAAAAAAATATTTGAAAATAAGATCTTTATTGATCCGGCCAATCCTTTCAAACAAATAATAAGAATCAACGAAAATACAGATACGGCAATGCTGAAGGGCCTGCTTGTTGACAATGACAGAAGAGAGATCATTTCTTATCAAGCGCAGGAGAAACAGTTTAATCCGGAACTACCTCCGAGTATGACACCTCCCAAAAGCCCCGCAGAAATTGAGACTATTGAAGAACTATATTTGACCGGGTTAAGGATTAAGCAATTTCATAATGCCCGACTCTTTTCAATGGACTATTTTGATGAAGCCCTAAAACGGGATCCGCTCGATTCACGTTGTAATACGCAGGTTGGTCTGGAATATTTAAACCGGGGCATGTACAATAAAGCAGCTTCTCATTTTAGAAATGCTGCTCGAAGAATCTCTGAAAATTACACGCGCCCCCGTAATTGTGAATCCTTTTATTATCTCGGTCTAACACTTAAACATCAGGCGAATTATGATGCGGCCTATGACACCTTATATATGGCCACATGGGATTATGCTTTCACCGCTGCAGCCTACCATCAACTGGCAGAAATTGCCACGATTAAACTTGATTACATTGAAGCATTGGAACATGTTGACAGATCGCTCAATGCAAATAGCTTGAATTTCAAGGCTCAATGTCTCAAGTCTGCTTTGTTGAGAAAACTGGATCGTGTGGATGAAGCAGAAAAAGTGGCTCAATCGGTTTTGAAATTTGATCCGCTGAATCACCTTGCCTTAAATGAACTGTCCATAATAAAATTAAAGAGTGGTAATTCAATTCGGGACAAGCTGATACAGATGTTACGTAATAATCCTGAATCGTACATCGAACTGGCAGCCGACTATCTGAATTTTGGTCTCTACAAAGAAGCCGAACAGGTTCTTCAAAGCGCCGTCAGCAGTCAGGATCATGCATTAAGTAATCATGCGATTATCCATTATTACCTGGGTTTTATCTATTCAAAACTGCAGGAAAGAAAGCAAGCTGAAATCTATTTCAGACAAGCCTCAGCTAAATCTACGGATTACATTTTTCCCTTTAGATTAGAATCAATCCCTGTTTTAAATGAAGCACTTAGTTATAACGAGCGCGATTCAAGAGCCTGCTATTATTTGGGAAATATTTTGTATGATAAACAGCCAGAGAATGCCATCGAATTTTGGAATAAAGCCGTTCAGTATGAGAATTCTCTTGCCATTGCTCATCGCAATTTGGGTTGGGGGTACGCCAAAGCAATTGGAGATATCGAAAAAGCAATTCAGAACTACGAAGCGGCAATTTCTTTTAACAATCAAGATGCTCGATACTTTTATGAACTGGATCTTCTCTATGAAAAAATGGGCACCCCGGTAAGTAAAAGGCTAAGCCTATTGCAGTCAAATCATGAGATTGTTAAAGAACTTAATATTGCCTATTTGCGAGAGATAATGGTTCTCACCATGGCCGGCAATTATAATACGGCGATTGAATATTTGGATGGCAACTATTTTCAGAGGCAGGAGGGCTTAACAGATCTTCATGGGTACCATGTTGATGCTCATCTGTTAAGAGGTTTGGAATACCTGTCAAGCGGTGATATGACAAAGGCACTCAATGACTTTTTCGCGGCTGATCAATTTCCTGAAAACCATCAGATCGGTAAGGATCCGGATTATGTGAGGTATCCCCAGATAAATTACCTGATTGGAATGATTTATAGAGAATCAGGCGAGAAGGAGAAAGCGGAGTCTAATTTTAAAGCAGCTATCAATCAAAAAATCGGTCACTCGGTTTACAGTTTTTACCAGGGGATGTCTTTCTCTGAACTTGGAAACGATAAAAAAAGCGGAGAGATTTTCAATCAGTTGATTGAGGTGGGAAAAGAAAAATTAGATCAACTATCGGACGTGGATTTCTTTGCAAAGTTTGGAAGCGAAAAGACAAATGAGCAAAGGCAGGCATCGGCTCATTATATGATTGCTCTGGGATTAATGGGCAAGGAAAAGATGAGCCGGGCAAAAAAGGAGTTAGAAAACGTCCTGCAACTGGACAAATATCATATTTGGGCCAGGTACTATTTAACTGTTCTATAGTTAGTGTCTGTCTTTAATGTCAAAATAGAACCTCACCCCGACCCTTTCCTGAAAGGAGAGGGAGAGAAGAAGTCCCGCGCCAAAGGCGGGCAAACACGAATTTCATAGATTAACACGGATTACTTAACCGCAATGACGCAAAGGGTTCGCTAAGCACGCAAGGTTTTTTATTATTTAACCTGAATAATTTTCCACAGAAAGCATCGAGTATTTATAAAAATAATAAAAACAGACACTTACCTCTGTATCTTCTGTGGTTTATGAACAGATCAAATTAAAAAAATATATTTAATCTTTGCGGACTTTGCGCCTTAGCGGTAAAAAAGTCTTGAACGTTTTAGATTATATTTTGCTAGAATAACAAAGTTTTTGGCTGTAATAGCATAAAATCTGCGTAACTACTGTATTTTCTAAAACGGTCAGTAAACTTGACATTCAAAATGTCGCCAATAATTTTCTTAACTATAAAGGATCAAATCATTCAAATACCTTAAATAAACAAATCCGTTATCGTACCAACACTATTGAACAATTAAAAGATCCGACCGATAATCAAGTCCTCGCCTATATTGTCGGGATTCAGCCAAAGGGTTTTCTGGTCATCTCAACCAATCCGGATACCGACCCGATTATTGCTTACTCATTTGGACAGGATTGGAATTCAGAGATGGACAAAGAAAATAGCTTTTATAAGTTTCTTATACAGGATCTGAATTCTCGGAACAAGAAATCATATAAAGTTCATGATTTAGCAGATGGGAAGAATAATGAGGTATGGGATAGTGAAACTTATTCAACGGATGGAGTCAGGGAGATCCGGCCGTGATTACGAAAGCGTGGTATCGTCCTTACGGCTTACCCAAAAACTATGATAGATTTCGAAATGGTGTTTTGAATCTAAATCCAACGGCCCCTGAATTTAATCCACAAATCAGTGCAAATGATAATCCTTTATATTTACCAGGAGCAAGAATCGGTGAAAAATCTAAGATAAAACAACTTGCCCTTATGAATACCGGTGAGATGCCTATAACGATCGATGATATATTATCTTATTCTGTTGTGATTAATGGGAAGACACCATCTCCAGATACAGTATCATTCAGCTACGCCGATATAGCTTCAACATCATTTTACTGGCTTTATATAAACAACCCCTCTGGGCAGAAAAAACATATTTATTGGAAAGAAGGAAACTTATGTAGTGAGCCATTATTTAAGGATCGACAAAATAATGATTACGCATTACAGCAAGAATCCCCCTGTATTGATGCCGGCGATCCTTTTGAAGTCACTTGATCAGTATCATCTTCTTCACATCCTGAAATTCGCCTGCTTCGATTCTGTAGAAGTAGATTCCGCTTGACAGATTTTGAGCGTTAAATTCAACTTCGTGATTGCCTGCTTGTAACTGCGTGTTAAGCAATGTTTCAATGCGTTGTCCCAATGTATTGTAAACCTCAATAATCACATTTTCCGTTTTGGGTAAGGCAAATGAAATTTGCGTTGTTGGATTGAAGGGATTGGGATAATTCTGATGTAAAGTGAAATTTGATGGTGAAAAGGGATCCTTATTTTCAATAGCATTAACGAAACCATTTTCATTTTCGACTGCGCCCATATCGGGTGTTGTATTTTCCGGATTGGGCCGGTCATCGCCATATCTGTCTGTTGCCGGGGCATAATACCAGTCTTCACCTACCTGAAAACTCTCCGTTGCGCTACTGATACAAGGACTGCTGTCTGATAAATGAAAGGCCGTAGTATCCTCAAAGGCGGGATCTGCACTAATATTGCCCACACCGTCCCAGATTTCTCCCTCATCACCCTCAATATTTGAATGGCGCACTTCGAGAAATAATCCCCTTAATTGCGGATTATGTATAGCCTGGTTTCCCCACACAATTGAATTGATGATAACGGCTTTGGATAACGTATTCATGATATAGTTCACACCGCCGCCAACAGCTGATCCGGATAAAGCCGTATTCATGACGATGGTATTATTGATCATTTGCGCATTGCCTTCGTAGCCATATATCCCCCCACCAGAATTACCGGCATCATTATGATCGATGATATTGTTGGTGATGACAAAATCCCCAAATTCAAGGTTGATACCACCACCTTGCGCTCTATCACCGCCGCTGACCGTATTATAACGGATATGATTTTTATCGATCACAATGTGAAGGGGAGTATCATCTGTCCAACAATCAAGGCCGCCCCCAAATCCCCCCCATATCATTGGTTCACTAAGTCTGACTTCATTGTAAGCAATCACATTGTTCTGTACGCGGGCATCGAAGGTCAGATTAATGCCTCCCCCGCCGGAAGTATCTGTCGCGTCCGTAGAATTGTTAATGATTTTATTCCCTTCAATGATGATATAGGCGGTACTGCCAATCGGAAATACGGCGACACCACCACCCGCTGACCTTATATAATCGGAAATATGATTATTTTTTATGATATTGTTGGAAATACGGGCGCCTGCATTATAGCAAAAAATACCGCCGCCTGCTCTCGATTCTGATTCAGTATTAAAGTAGGGGGTTTTCGTAATGGTTCCTGTGCCCCCAGTGATCGTAAAGCCATACAATACAGATGTCGTGTCTTCCCCGGAAACAAAGGAAACTACCGAACCGCTATCAGGATGACTGGGCTGACTGCCGTCGATAACGGTGCTGGAAATATGGTTAGTATCCGCATCGGTCAGATAATGACTGGCCACGGTGATCGCTTTGCCATTAAATTTAATATTTTCCAGATAGGTCCCATCAGCGACCAACACCACTTCACCACTATCTGCATGATCAATGGCGGCCTGAATCGTACTATAATGTTCCGGTACCAAGATATAGTCACCGGGTATACCGGATGGGTTTTCCTGAGCGCCCATATCCGGATTTGATCCGGCGGGATTCGGCCGCGGATCACCGGCAAAATCAGTGCCGGGAGCAGCATACGACGCACCGTTTAAAGAAATGGCGCCAACGCCCCTGCCGATACAGGGACTGCTGTCCGATAAATGAAACTCAATTGTATCAACGAAGGCCGGATTTTTACTGATATTGCCAACGCCATCCCAGATTTTACCTTCAATATTTGAATAACGTACTTCGATCGATCTTCCCCTAATTTGCGGATTATGTACAGCCTGGTTTCCCCAGACAATAGAATTGATAATAACGGCCTTTGATAAAGTTGTATTGCGATAGCTTACGCCACCACCTACTGCTGAGCCAGATAAGGCTGTATTCATCACAATGGTATTATTTATTATTTGCATGTTTGTTTCATACCCATATATCCCCCCACCAGCATTACCGGCTGCATTATGTTCAATTATATTGTTTGTAAGAATAAAATCGCCTGTTTCAAGAAAAACGCCGCCACCATCTGCCCTTTCACTGATACTGACTGTATTGGAGCTGATCCGATTTTTATCAATCACCACCTTAAGGGGGCGATCATCAGTCCAGCATTCAATTCCGCCTCCAAATCCCCCCCATATCTTTGGTTCACTAAGACTGACTTTATTGTGTGCAATCACATTGTTTTGTACACGGCCATTACAGGTTAGATCAACACCACCTCCGGCGGCAGTATCAAAAGCATCAACAGAATTATTGATGATCTGGTTCCCTTCAATGATTATAAAGTTTACAGTCCCGATCGGATATCCTGCAACACCGCCTCCCATTGACCTTACATATTCGGAAATGTGATTGTTGTTAATGATATTGTAGGAAATACGGGCACCTGCGTTAAAACAAAAAATACCACCACCTGCTCTGATTTTCATTTCATTATTAAAATAGGTGATTGCTGTTATTGTTCCTGTGCCCCCGCTGATGGTGAAGCCATATAATATGGAAGTGGTGTCTTCCCCGGAAACAAACGAGACCACCGAACCGCTGTCCGGATCGCTGGGCTGGCTGCCGTCGATAATCGTTTTTGAAATATGACTGGTATCCTGATCGACCAGAAAGTGGCTGGCAACAATTATTGCCTTTCCTTTAAAATTTATATTCTCCATATAAGTATTTTCAGCGACGAGTACAGTGTCCCCATTGGTGGCAGCATTAATTCCTTCCTGAATACTGGCCTGGTCTGCAGGAACATTAATAATGTCTGAAAATGCCAAGGCAACTGAGATAAATAGAAATAAGAAAATAGATGTAATACGTAACATGATCACCCCCGGGTTAGATTCTATGATTATTTTATTAAATGTTGAATTAGGTAAAAATTCCCGTCCCAGATCCCCTCTCTAGCTGGAAAGGGGATCCGCGAAAACGAGTCCTTCAATTTAGAAGGAAGCTATGACTATAAAACGTTGGACTATCCTGGCAAGGGACTACCAACAATACTATTTACAAAAAAGACACTACCTTTGTCTACAAGATATGTTACAAATGATGCCAGAGATGTTACATTATGGATAATAATTGATTACACTATTCAAATTACGCCTGTTCTCTGTAAGAGAGAGTAAGAATATAAACCGAATCCGGTCCGTGTGTTAAGCCGTAAGAATAAGGAGAGAGATTAAATGTAAATCGAATTTCAGCTGGTTCAGAGACAGCTACCCTATTTTAAATACACAATATTTATGCCAGTATTTTAAAATGATTGTTTTTATTTAACTTAGATATGAATTGAGGAGAAATATAATTATGCATAATGAGGCATTGTTGTCGCAGTGTGAATTGAATGTCTCGATATCAACATAAAAGAATGATTTAACAGACCAGCGACTGCAATAAAAATCGGTATTGACTGAAGTTTTAAAATTAATTCGTGTTAGTCAAAGCCTGCCTGTCCGGCTATGACGGGATCCGGCTTCGACGGATAATTCGTGGACCAAATTCTTTGCGCCTTCTTTGCGTCCTTGCGGTTAAAAAAACTTTTCATTATATGCATAGATTTTGTCTATATTAATAGTGGCTCCAACGGTGGGTTCGGGTTCCGAAGTAAAGGCTATCAAACTGTAATCCAGAGAAACAGAATCTGAACAAGAGAGTAGAGATGAAAAGTAAAATCTTTTTTAGTTAATTATTCAAAGAAATTAATATAAAACTATCGCAAATTGAATAAGAAGAATAAAGTGGTCATTCAAACTTATCGTAGAACCGCCGCCGCGCCAGCCGGTATGCAGGTCCGCCCACTGGCGTGATTTAGCGTCGACTTGATACGCTTAGCATTCGAATTGTTTATCTAATGTACAACATTTTCTTTGTATCAGAATATCCATTCATCGTAATCCTGTAATAATAAATTCCACTGGATAATCCGACTGCATAAAAATCAATAGAATGAGTCCCGGGATTTCTTTTCTCATTAAGTAAAGTAATTACTCTCTGTCCTAACATATTAAATACAGAAATCTCAACATTGCCAGGAACATTCAAATTAAAACGTATTCGGGTTAACGGATTAAATGGATTGGGATAGTTTTGTTCAAGCACAAATGATCCTGATATTCCAGTATGAATTTTTTCTACAGCAGTGATCGATTCCACACTTCGAAATACGCCGTTTCCATAAGTGCCGGCAAAGACAAAATCACTCGAATCAACGGTAATACCCGATACATATTTATTGAGCAAACCACTGTTGATAGCGTCCCAATTTTCACCATTGTCGATCGACCGGAAAACCCCGCCCTGATAGGTCCCGGAAAAAAGATCATGGTACGAACTAATTGTAAGTGATATAACATTTTTGTTCGTTAAACCATTGCTTACTTCTGTCCAATTTTCCCCGTTATCCATAGAGCGAAAGACGCCATTACTGCTTCCTGCAAATAAAGTCCCGTTAGTATTGACAGCAAGGGTCCATATATTCGTATTGGTTAAACCGTTATTAACCGCGACCCACGTTTCACCATTGTCCAATGAACGAAAAATGCCTTCGTCCCAGGTGCCTGCAAAAACATCATCGTTCGGGTTAACGGCAAGGCACCTCACATAATTGACTGTCAGACCATCACTCTTATCGGTCCAGCTTTCCCCATTGTCCGTGGATTTAAAAACACCACCACCGTAACCAAACGTTCCGATGAATAATTCATCATTTGAATTAATGGCAATGGCGTAGACCGACGCGGTAGTTATGCCCTTGTTTGCCGCTATCCAATTATCTCCGTTATCCATCGACTTGAAAACACCATTTGTTGTTCCTGCAAAAATATTGTCAACAGAATTAATGCCGAACGAATAAACATTCGTATTCGTCAAACCAATATTTACGGCAGTCCATTGCCCATCCATACCTGATAGCCGATATACGCCGCCTCCAAGTGTTCCGGCAAAAATATCATTATCAGAATTGATTACAAAAGCTTCAACGATCGTATTGGATAAACCGTTATTTTTCTCCGTCCAATTTTCGCCATTATCTGAAGATCGATAAACGCCGCCCCCATAGGTCCCGGCAAAAAGATTTCCATTCGCAATAGCGATGGAATAGACAAGCAGGTTTTCCAAACCATTATTTACCGCACTCCAATTATCCGCACTATCTGTTGACATGAAAACGCCCCCATCCCCGGTTCCGGCGAATATATCACCATTCTGATTGAAGGCAAAACAGGTTGCAAAGTTAGTCGTAAGACCGTTGTTGGCTTCTGTCCACAATCCGCCAGCATCAGTTAGGGCTACAATTTAAATTATATACTTTTTATTAACTTTGCTGTATCTGGAAATTCTTGTACAACTTTTTTATCGGATGTGTATAAGGTTAAATTAAAGGATTGAGCGAGAGCCACGAATTCACAATCATATGAAGAACAATCTGAAGATGATACAAGATTAAATATTTTATCAGAATCAACCTGATATTCTC
>SDBT01004190.1_pt1 | contig 24569 bp, 19 predicted proteins | sample 2277101 | NCBI WGS metagenome assembly SDBT01 (sample SAMN10404973, study PRJNA504765) | marine sediment metagenome | isolation source: marine sediment core GS10_PC15, 103 cmbsf | place: Arctic Ocean: Southern Knipovich Ridge | collected 2010 | reverse complement strand
CACTTAATTTAATTTTGAATTAATACAATTACTATAATAAATTCAAAGTTAAAAATTTTAATCATAAGATTCAATCAGAGGAAAATATAAGAAAGTAAGAAATATTGTAATCTTTGTTCCTGAATAATCCAGTCAGATTATTCCAGTTTTTAATAAATGCCAGAATTCTAAGAATAATTCGAGGATACCTGATACTATTGTCCATTAAACTTGACCAAAAAGATTTAGTAATACTTGAGCGTCTGAATAAGGATGGGAGAGTAACGTATTCACAGCTTGGAGAAGAACTCAATCTTTCTGTTCCAAGTATTAAGTCCAGAATTGAAAAACTCCAAAAACTAGGTGTTTTTGATTATATTGGTCTCCATTTAAACCCTCATACAATGACACCGGACGGGGCGGCCATTATAGCACTTAAAGTAAGCCCAGATGAAAAAGACCGATTTTTTAAGTTTTTATCTTCCTTAGAGTTAATCAAAGTGGTCTATGAGGTGACAGATGAATATAATGTAAATGTTCTAACCCAATATTGTAGTTTTTTAGAATCTGATGGACTATTTGAATCTTTGATGAAAAGACCCGAAGTTCAGCATGCTAAAATTTCTTTTATAAAAAGAAGAGTGCTCATAAAGCCTCATAGAATTCCTAAAGGTACTAAATTATTGAATGTGATGTGTGAATACTGTGGAAAGCAACTTGAAAGCAGTTACGAGGTGGGAAAGTTTGATCAAGTCCCTCATTATTTTTGTTGTACATCCTGTCTTAAGAATTATAGAAAATGGCGAAAGACACAACTCGACAAAAGATAGATGAAAATCATTTCATTTTGGATAATTTTATTAATGACTGAAAATATCACACCCCGTTTTTCAGCCCACTTTTTTGCAGTATTCCATTTATTCTTATTTTTCAAAACTGTTTTTTGATCTAATTCTTCCTTTATCTCTATTAGAACTTTGGTTTTATTCATAAATTCAATGAATACATCAGGTGTATAGCCAGATGAGCCTTTTTTACCATTTTTCAAAGGTATCTTAATTGGTTGATGTTGAAATCTTAGTACTGATGGATCATGATCACACAGGAGGAAAAAATCTCGTTCAAGTTGTGACTCGTATGCGACATATCCAGTAGGTACTTTTTTGGTTGGAAAGTATCCTCGGTTGCCTCTTGTTTTTGGTGGGATTGAACGTACAGCCGACCAGTCAATGATGTCCATTCTCATTTAATGTACAATATTTATTCACTTGCTTTTTAAATATTTCTAACTTATGTACAATAATGTCGGGTTTAAACTGGAAATAATGATTTAAGTCGGAAGTTTCATTCTCATTTAGCTTGTAAAAACGTTCAAAGCTTTAAAAAGAAACATCTATTTTATTCTCATTTATTTTTCAATTACACAAAATTAGGCGAAAATTCATCAATTTGACCATAATAATATTGTCCTATCATAAAATTTAAGTACTAGCTAATCACAATTATTAACAGTGGAATCAGCAAAGGTGTGATGATATGATGCTAAGGAAGAGATCCTTATTATTATTATTCTTTGTGGGGAATCTATTTCTTATTCCCCAATTTCAAACTGACAGATCCTATTCATTTACCCCTGAACTACATCAGGAATGGGTTTACCTGACAACAGAAGATGAGAAAAATCTTTCTATAACTGTAAAGACTGTTATCAACACCACACTACCCATTAAGGACATAGAAGTTCTTGAAAAGAACAACTGTGCTAACTACATTGATGTTTACTTGTGTGAAGGAAGATCTGGAATAGGAAGTATCGGTCATGCGAGGAAGGAAACAACTTGGACTTATGAATCTGTTTTTAATGATTCGATCACCACAAGGCAATTAGCAATCAGAACAGAAACAAACGGGACAACGGAACTAGTGGTGGGACATAGAAAGGGAGTGTTTTTGCTAATAAAAAAACCACAAGAAACGAGCTGGATAACTTACCCGCTTAGAGAAGATGGATTTTTTAGTACAATTGAATTAATTGCAGAAGATATTGATCCGACTATTCCTGGTGAAGAAATCTTAGTGATCGACGGGAGCTGGATAGAATTCGCGAACTTTTACCTTTTTAGTTATACGGGATCTTGGACGTGGGAGAGGATCTATGATGAAAATCCTTATACACAGGATGCTAAGATTGGAGAGTTTAATGCTTCACATCAAGGAACCGAAATCATTTCTGTTAACCAAGGTGGATATGTTACTCTTTTACAAAAGCAAGAAGGAAAGTGGAAGGGAGTCAGATTATGGGAGTTTGAGACCTATGGTTATTTTTATGGACTAGTTGTAGCAGACTTCTATCCAGCTTTACCAGGAGATGAGTTTGCTGTTAGGGGACAAAGTTATAATCCTACTGTTGGTTATCATGAACAATTCATCATGGTCTTTTCAAAAAAAACGGGCTCTTGGGAACCTGAAATCATTCTTGTTGGAGATCAGGCCGCCAATCGGGAGACTATCAGTGATGTAATAGCTGTAAATATTACTAATTCGTCACAGAAAGGTTTTATCGCTGTTGATTACAATGGTACGGTATGGTTGGCCTATCTGACCAACAATCGTTGGGAAACGGTAAAACTTTGGCAGGACACTGGAGCTCTGTATGCTGTTCGAGCCCTTCCTAATTCTAATTCCATTATTGTCGGTGGAGAGTCAGCAAAGCTTACTGAAATTACCATTAGTAATATGGTATCAGACAAGCTTCCTACGACAGTCAATTGCGATTCAAAGACGCTTCTACCATCGTCACCCACGACAACCACTATGTCAACATCGCTATCTTCAGCAAACATTACTTCCAAGATAAGAACAACGGGTCTTCTCTTTCCTGGAGTATTCCTCGTCTTAGTAGCTGCTAGCTTCCTATCATTCAAGCGAAAAAAAGACTCCAGTTAATTTATATTTTGACTTTCTGGTATACCTAACCTTACTATTAAGCAATTCTGGGAGTTTAAGTTATCTGTTTGGGAAACGTCGGGGTTCTTTAAGATACATATATGTAATTTATCTTTCTTTAATTTCTCCTGAAGCCTCTATCATATTAAGAGGGAATAGAAGTTTGAATTCGTTTCCTTTATGATCAGAAGGATGAATTTCGATTGATCCACCATAGTAATTTACTATTACGGAGGCGAGTGCTAAACCAATGTTATGTCCAATAACTTCCCATTCATCTGTTATTTTCCCTGAAAGTTTTGAAATCAACTCTTGGGATAGTGGTTTGGAACAACAATCACTAATAAGAACACAAAAAAAGGAAGGAATAAAAGAACCCCGAATATCAATTCTTGTTTTGATACTGATAACATCAGAGCTCAAAATAAATATAAAAATTTCACTAAATACATCCTTAAGATGTGCATCACTAAAGATCATCACCTCTAGATTCTCCTTATCAAATGTGATAAATTGAGAAAGAGCTGACGATACCGAGATCGCTTCATTAATAACATCGAGAAGTTTTGTGCTGTCTTTTGGGGGAATAAAAGGGGACTGAAGAACCTCAAAGATTTTGTTTACCGTATCAATGGTTTTTGATGAGCTAGAAGCAACGCTACCAATCTTACTTAATATATTGTCGTCCAGTTTTAATTCTGATTTAAAAATTAACGATAATAATTCGAGATTGCTTAGTATTTTTTGCATGTCATTGTTTATGAAATGACTAAGCATGGCATGATAGCGTTCTTCCTCAAGTTTTACTTGTCGTAGTGCTTGTTCTGCTTGTTTACGTTTGGTGATATCCCGAACGATGCTCTGAATTACCTTTTCCCCTCCAATAGTGAAAAAACTTGAGGAAACATCAGTAGGAAACACTTCTCCATTCTTTTTCTTAAAATCAATTTCAAAATTTACGAATCCGTCTTCAGTAATTCTCTCAAAGGCGTTTCTCGATGCTTCACTCATTTCAGGAGGATGAAGGGAGGGAATTTTAATTGACAATATCTCTGGTTGTGTGTATCCAAACATTTTTAACGTTTTTTCATTAACATCTATGATACGGCCATCGAGATCGTGCAGAAAAATTGCATCATTAGATTGATGGAACAGATTGCTATATTTCTCCTCACTTTGTTGTAACTCCTCCTCAATACGTTTACGTTCACTGATATCAGTAGATAAAACTAGAACTGATTGGAACTCTCCAGTATTAGAAAAAATAGGTGTTGCTGAAACAATAACTGGAATATTAGTCCCATCTTTTGTTAAAATACCGCTTTCATACGTGCTACTGATGCCTCTTCCCCGTTTTTCTGTCTCAAAATGAGATTTCTCAATATTTTTTTCTGGAACAATAAAACTCCAATGTTTTCCTATTAGTTCTTCTTCTGTATAGCCTAATGTCTCCAAAGTTTTTGGATTAGTATACGTAATATTTCCTTCTGGATCTTCTAGAGTTACTCCCTCTTCTAATTTGTTAACTAACGTCTCGAATTTCTCTCTTTCTTCTCCCAACGCTGCTTCCATTTCCTTACGTTCGGTAATATCACGAACAATCCCTCGGAACCCAGTAGGTTTGCCTCCAATATCAACTATCAGAGAAACAGACACCTCATTGAACATTCTACTTCCGTCCTTTCTGGTAGCTTCAAAATCAAATAATTTAGCTGGTTCCCCTGTCCGAAAGATTGTATTGTAGGTTCGATACACCATCTTAGTTGTCTCTTCATTCGTGTACTGGTTGTAATTCATGCCCATTAATTCATCCTTGGAATAACCAAGAATCTTGCATATTGAATCATTAAAGAAGGTAAAATTTCCAGCAAGATCCACTTCGTAATATCCTTCTTCGATAGTTTCCAAAATTGTTCTATATTTCTCCTCACTTTCTCGCAAAGCCTGCTCTGCCTGTTGACGTTCAGTAATATCACGGACTATCCCTCGGAATCCTGTGAATTCACCATCAGAATTAGTTATTAAAGAAGCAGACGCTTCATTAACCCGTTTAGTTCCATCTTTTCGAGTAATTTCGTAAGCAAAAATCCTTGTCGGTTCTCCTGTTTGATAAACCTTTTTAAAGTTATTATATATCATCTCAGCGGTCTTTTCATCCGTGTATTCTCGGTTATTCATGCCCATCATTTCTTCTTTAGAATAGCCATGAATCCTGCATATGGCGTCATTGAAAAAGGTTAAGTTCCCAGCTAAATCGACCTCATAGTAACCATCTTCGATATTCTCAAGAATTGTCCGATACCGTGTTTCACTTTCCCGTATTGCTTGTTCTATTTGCTTTCTCTCACTAATGTCACGTACAATCGCTAGGTCAGCTGGTTTGCCCTGATGAGTGATAACACCGGCATTTACTTCAACTTCTAAGGTTCTACCATCTTTCAGTAATAATTTAGTTTCGTATATTGGAGGGACACTGTGTCCAGCCATACGTTGTTCGTAACGATAGATAACTTCTGAACGAACATTATGATGAATATAGTTTATTATTGGAGTGTCATATAGCTCCTTGGCGGAGTAACCAGTTATTTCTGTTATCATTGAATTTGAATACTTTATTAATGAATCCTGGACTATAGTTATGCCATCGTTCGCCCGTTCTACTAAGTTACGATATTTTTCTTCTGATTCCCGCAAAGCAATCATCGCTTGTCTGTATTCAGTAATATTTCTAACAACTGTAACAACGCGAGTAACTTTTCTCGCGTCAAAAATAGGGATCTTTCGTGTTTCAACAATAAATTCTTCATCCCCGACTTTAGTACGTTCTTCGGTAACTAGAGGTTCTCCAGTACTGAATACTTGATTATATTCATCAATAATCCTATCTGAAATGAAGGGGAATACTTCAGAAATTCTCAAACCCAATACATCTTCTTTGAGGCTCAGCTCTTTGTTCCAATGTTTGAAAGCTGTGTTGAAAAGAGTAAAACGCAAGTCAGAACCAACAACATGTATCGCGTCGCCCATAGAATCAAAAGTTTGACGTAGCTGCAGTTCTATCTCATGTTGGGTTTCCTTGATTTGCTTTTGTTTGATTAAATAGCTTTTGATAGCTTCTTTCACATCTACAGGAACATCTTTTCTATCTAGTATTATTTCCAATTGCATTTCTACCAACAAAATCTTGAACTTTACCTTTGACTCGAGTTACGCTTTAAATCACCTCCTATAAAAAAAATGTCCTTTCACCTCTTCTCAAGAAGTTGCCCCCACCTTAAATCATATTGGGTTTACAGAACAATCCGCTAAATTGAATAAAGTAATTGACATCTGTTCTCAGTACGAAAAGAAATTGACCCTAACTGGTCGTGATACCGGCTGTACTGGCGAAGAAATGGCTCAATATATCATTGAAACCATCAAATCTCCTGATCTTGATCAGAAATGGCAGAGCTATCAGTAATTTTTCATTCTATTTTTTCTTTTATTCTAGTTCAATGAATCCGCCAGCTGGTAAAATCACGGATAAAATCAGAATAAAAGGGAAAGTTTAACTTCTGAGAAAGGAAATTAAAACATTTTAATTTTGGAATTAACTATATGTTAAAACGCTTACAAAGAATATCCAATAATATTTATTTAGTACATGGAAAAAACAACGGAAAATTTCCCTTTTCACATTCCATTCTAATCTTCAATAAACAGAAAGAATCAGTGCTGATAGATACGGGTTGTGGTATTGAAAAACTGCACCAATTGAAAGATCATTTTCACATTTATCGTATCATTAATTCTCACACTCATCCTGATCATTCCGCAGGAAATTGGTTATTTCAAGAGGATGTAGAATCAATAGAGGTTCCCTTACAAGGATTTAATACAAGCGGAAATATTTTATTATTATCTGAAAGGTTTACTGTACCTGGAGAAATTGCCAAGATGTGGAGGGATAATGTTCCAGTAATAATGGGTATGAAAGATTGTAAACCAACCCATAGTTTCCATAGCAATACTGAAATTGCTATTGGAGATAAAATTCTCATCCCCATCCATACTCCAGGACATACCATCGACCATTATTGTTTCTACGAACCGAATGACAAGATTTTATTTTCATTTGATATTGATTTGACTTCTTTTGGTCCTTGGTATGGTCACCATGAATCCAGCATAAATATGTTTAAAAGCTCAATTAAAAGGATTAGTGAATTGGATATCAAAATTCTAGTTTCTTCCCATCGAACCATTGTTACAGAGAATATCTATGAGCAACTAGAAAGATTTTATCGAAAATTTGAGGAGAGAACTGAGAAGATTCGGGCATTATTACAAAAAGGTATCCTGTCAATAGATCAGCTAATTGAAAAGAAACCAATCTATGGAAGTTTTCCCTATGCTGAACCATTATTACGATTTTGGGAAGGAGAAATGATCAGGAAACATATCACAGAAATTCAACGGCAAGGAGAATTTTTAGAAATCTTCCTGTGAGATAAGAATTATATTAAGAGAAGAATCCCCCTCTTGATCACAAGCTGGTTAATGAGATTTTCAAAGCGAAAATCGATAAATTCATTGATTAAATCGTTTTTTCAAGCAAAAAAATGAAAATCCTACAAAAGATATAAGGGCTAATATTATATAATACCCCCTGATTCCCATGGAATTTGAAGATGTCAAAAATTCTTTAGGATATTTTGTTGTCGGTATTATTTTTCTCCTCATGGGATTAGCGCTAATTTTTGATGAGGAATTAGTAAATCCAAATGAACCAAATGCATTTTTCTTCATGACTGTAATATTAGCACTTTTTTTATTAATTGCTGGAGTTTTACTAGACATCGTGGGGATTTATGGAATTGTGGAGGTTTACAGACGGGATAAAAAACCTCCTTCTAGTTAGTGTGTGTACTCAGGGCGCTCAACTGACCCCGTAGCGATGGCTAATGTGCATTATAAGGCTCGGATGAGGTGCGATCTGATGAATAATGCGAAATAAGCCCCTAGCGGAGCGTAACCGATTATACAAGATTCATTACATCAATATTTTTATCCACGAAGGAACTTTTTTATTTAGATTAATTTTTCATCAATACTGGTAAATCAAAATCTTGTGGTTGAATTGTTAGAAAATATCCTTGTCGTTCATGTAAAAACGTAAAAAACTAGATTACAAGGGTAACAGTCTTCAGGTGTTAATTTATAACATACTGATGATTCGCATTTCGTAAAAAAACAACATTTATATACTAGATATGACATGGTATACAAGATTAAAATGGGAGTTCTTTCAGTAAGATTGGATGATGATTTGGAAAAAAAGCTTAATTTTATTATGAAACAACGTAAAATTGTTGATAAATCCGCTTATATACGTCAGCTTCTAGATAAATCTGTGAGAGATGACATAGTTGATTATCTTTGTAGCGAAGTTGAAGCAAAACGTATGAGTAGCTGGAAAGCTTCAGAAATAACACAAATATCCTTGAGAGCGTTTCTTTCGGAATTATCAAAACGTGGAATGGTGAATTATGATGAATCAGCTTTTGAAGAGGATCTGAAATTTGCTTTGGGGGAGTAAATTGCTTGGAGTAGTAAATGCATCCCCTTTGATTTATCTAGGGAAAATTGGTGAATTAAAATTATTAAAATCAATTTTTGCTCAAGTTATTACCACTAAGGAAGTTAAATCGGAAGTATTGAGGTTTGAATCAGCACCAGAACAAGTTGTTTTAAATGAAGCTTTCAATTCATGGATAAAAACCAAAATTCCTAAGAATAATTCACTAATCACACAGTTCGAACAGTTGCACATTCATAGAGGAGAGGCTAGCGTCTTAGTACTAGCAAAAGAAATTCGATCGCAAAGTGAAATTATTGTTGTGGTGATAGATGATCTCGCAGCAAGAGAGATTGCCCGTACTATGGGATTTAATATCACAGGTACAGTCGGAATTTTATTACGGAGTGTGAAACAAAATTTATTGACAATAAAACAGTGTAAATCACTTCTCACTAAACTTAATACGGATACAGATTTTATAATGACAGTTAGAATCTTTTCTAGAATATTAGAAGATTTAGAAAAACTTGAAAGCAGAGATTAATTGAAATTTCACTATGAAAGATGAAATTTTTTTTTAATGTTAGTTATTTCTCTGATGGAGATTTCAACCACAGTGTTAATATCATTAGTTAGATTCAATAAGATTCGATCCTCACTATTGAAATACACACTGGAAAAGAAAAACTCTTTAGAGTCACCAACCTGAAAGAAAAGAATACAACGGATCTGAAATACTATACTAGAAGAGATGAAACCATTTTGGTTGTTCATGGAAAAAGAAATTTAATTAGAGTTATGTTTTTCTGTTGCTATTGAAGGAAACCATCATAATGAAAAAATCCCCACTAATAAAAGCTTATTTAAAATTCAAAAAAGACCATACTGATCTTATCGAAAGTGGAAGTGACCCATAACTTCAATCTCTTACTGAAGATCAATTATGGTATTTTCTAACAAACATGAGTAATAGAGAGATTGAGTTATTGGAAAAATATGGTGAAGATGAAAAGAACTGGCGTGAATCATTTATTCAAGCGAATAAGGATCATTACGAAGTGATTGAAAAACGATGAAGGGATATATAGTATGGGACTTTTCAAAGATTAGGAACAGAGTATAATTGGAGTTGAGAAAAATGAGTAAAGATATAGAAGTAATTAAAACTGACAGAGCCACTCCTCCTGGTGGTTATTATTCCCAGGGGATTAAAGTAGGTGATTTTCTGTTCACTGCAGGTCAAATTGCTTATAATACCGAAAATAATCAGCTAATCAATGACAATATTGAAGAAGAGACTCGACAAGTAATGAAAAATCTTTCAGCAGTTGCAGAGGCAGCAAATACGTCTTTGGATAACACTGTAAAGACAACTGTTTTCTTGACTGATATGCGTTTGTTTGAAAAATTCAATGCGGTATACAAAAAATTCTTTCCTGACAAACCACCCGCTCGTTCAACAGTTATGGTTGGTCCATTATTAAGAGATGTCCATATTGAAATCGAAGCAATAATCTATTGTCCGTCAGATAATTCATAGAATTCTTTTACCGCTCTCAACATATTTATTTACGATTAATTTTAAATGAAATAAGTGAATTAATAATAGTGAATTAATAGAAATCTAGCATGATTCCTTAAAGATTATTAGTGGAAATGTAATCTAGTGTGAAAAATATGGCGTCTAGCAATTTACTGATCAATTTACAGGATATTATCAATGCTAAAAAAGTCATTGCTAATCATATCTATCATACTCCTTTAATTTCTTCTACAAATTTGAATAAGCTAGTGGATATGAATCTAACTTTTAAAGCAGAAGTATTTCAGAAAACTGGATCATTTAAGCTGAGGGGTGTTTTGAATAAATTCTATAATCTTACTGAGGAAGAAAAAAAGCGAGGGGTTATTACGATTTCCGCTGGAAATCACGCACAAAGTCTTGCATATGCAGCTTCTCGGCTGGGGATTCAAGCGGTAGTTGTTATGCCTTATTATTCTGCTAAAAATAAGATCAAAGCCACTAAGAGTTATGGCGCTGAGGTGATTATGCATAAAGATAGTAAAAGCTTAATGGATCGTTGTACTGAGATTATGGAAGAAAGAGATATGACTCTAGTTCACCCATTTGATGATCCATTTATAATCGCAGGGCAAGGAACGATCGGATTAGAGATTCTTGAGGATTTTACTGGAGTCCCAGATGTTGTTGTTGTACCTGTGGGTGGAGGTGGTCTGATTTCAGGGATTGCTACTGCGATTAAGTTAAAGAATCCTGAGATTGAAATAATTGGTGTTGAACCTCTTGGTGCAAACGCGATGTATCAAAGTCTTCAGATGAACTCGATTGTATCTTTGAATAAAATCGAGACTGTTGCAGATGGTTTAGCTGCTCCTTTTGCTGGAAAATATACCTTAGCCCATGTTAAGAACTACGTAGATGATGTTGTATTGGTTTCTGATGAAGAAATACTCGAAGCTCTTCGACTGATTCTTATCCAAGGAAAAATTTTAACCGAACCCGCGGGAGCTGCAGGGTTCGCTGCTCTTCTTGCGAAGAAAATAAAAGTTTCTAAGGGTGCACAAGTCATTTGTGTTCTAAGTGGAGGAAATGTAGATACAAGCCTTCTGAATACTGTTTTATCGTGAAATAAATCAATTTGAAAAATTCTTTTGTAGGATACCAATTTGGCCCTGTTGTTCTAAAACATCCGTCTCGGCTACGGCCCCCACTAAATAGCGAGTAAACTGACATTCCTTTCAGGAGGGTTTATGTATTTCAACCTAGTTTCAATTTTGGGATTAACATAGGCACTTTTGCTTTATAATCCTCATAATCTTTACCAAATTCCTTAATTAGTTCTTTTTCCTCTTTCCAGGAAATGAGGTAAATATAAACCATCAAAAAAGGTGTTATGAATAAAGAATACTGGGCCGAAAGTAATATAGAAATCGCCAGGTGTGCTAATAATGAGCCAAAATATTGTGGATGTCTGATAATTGAATAAACTCCTGTTGTAACAACTTTCTCGGCCCTATGAGTTTCTGCTACTTTCAAAGTTACCTCTTTTACGCCCTTAAGAGAAAACCATAACACTACAATTATAATTGGTACAAAAACAATAAAATGGATTAAAGGAATTGTAAAATCAATAATTGGAACCTTGAATGATTGATCCTGAAGAATTGGAATTGTAAACCTCGGTTGTGGAGACAACCATATTCCAAACAAGAATGCAAAAAACCCCCATCCCGAAATAAGGCCAAGAGCGTCTCCTATTTTAGTACCTTTCTCTACTCCATATTTTAACTGCAATTTTTTGTGTTCAAGGGACAAAAAATAGACTGGAAGTATTGCTATCTCGGCTAAAACACTGATCCAAAACCATAGGGACATTTGGGCATCGAGTTTTAGTTATACTATAAGATATTTATGTTTTTTCATTGATTTATTCATTTGATTGAAAAATTAAATATTTATGATTAAAGAACAAAGTTGATTAAATTGACCGAACTAATAGAAAAAATCCTTGATATAATATCTAATATACCCGATCCAGCAAATTTGACCAAAGTTGTAATGAAAATACAAGAATCAAACAACACTCTGGGGTTTGATGAAGCAAAAAAACTTTTGTTATCAAATTTTCTAAACACACTACCAGCGAAAAAAGGTGTTGTTGTCGATCATGTCAAATTAAGGAGCAGATTTTCCTGCCCCGAATGTGGAGAAGATATAAATAATGGGTATTTCAAGATTTTGAAGCTTTTACTTTCAACTTCTGTTCCTAATGAGATAATCGAAATTAAACAGAAAATAGTCATGAGCTATGAGGTTCACCACAATGTGGAAAAACATAGGATATATGATAAGTATAATTGTGCTACGAATGAAAATTTCGGTGAATTAGAACACCAGAATAACAGAAAAAATCCAAGAGACCAATTGAACCAGCAAGAACTTGAAAAACAAATAAAAAAATATACGTTAGAAGAATTAGATAAAATAATTAATGAACTGCTGAAATAAAATCTCGTTTTCCTTTAATTGTTTCTGAGTTTTTCTTCTAATTTTCTTGATGTTTTAGTAATAGATAAGCCACCTAAGGCAGTACATCTTAGTTCATACGGAATACTTCTGCCCACCTTATTCATCGCTTCAATTACTTCTTCTAAAGGAATAACTACATCAAAATTTGCCAATGCCATATTTGCACATGAAAGAGCATTACTTGCAGCCATTACATTTTTTCCTAAGCAAGGTACTTCTACTCTGTTAGCTACAGGATCACATACCATACCAAAGGTATTTTGTAACGCCATTGATGTTGCATCAATAGCTTGTTTTGTGTTACCGCTTTTTAGGGTTACGAGTCCTGCAGCAGCCATTCCTGATGCTGAACCGCATTCAGCTTGGCATCCTCCAATTTCAGCGGAAAAAGTTCCACCGTTAGATATAAATATCCCTATCATGCTTGCAGCAAGCATAGCTTTTATTATGTCATCCTCAGATAACCTCATGATACTAGCTGCACCTAATAAAGCACCTGGTATGGTACCACAAGCACCAGCAGTAGGAGCTGCAACTATTACTCCCATTGAACTTTTTATCTCCATCATAGCAGTAATATAAAGAATCATTTGATTTAAGATTCCACCATCAAGTAACCTTTCATTTTCCATCTGGGTCTTAAAAAAACCTGATTGATAATCCAAAATTCTATCTATAAATTCTGTTCCCTTAATACCATCAAATATCGAGTCTTTCATAACCATTACTATATTCTTCATTTTTTTGAAAACATCATCAGAAGAAATATTGCCTCTGATACTTTCATAATGAATGGCTAATTCCCACAGATCCCAGTTCTTATCCTCATTATACTTAAGCATCTCTTCACAGGTGCTAAATGGTACATCCATCCCTTTGCGAGAAAGAACTGGTAAAACAGGTCTTAATTTTTTTATAGCTACTAGTTTGAATTTTGAATGAAGTATATTTGAGATCTCTTTCCCTAAAAATTCTTGACCTTTTATTTCTATAAAATGAGTATCTACACCCTTAGCATAGATAATTTCCTCATTAACAATTTCCTTCTGCAAATAATCCAGAACTCTAGCATCTTCAGTATAAATTAACGTTTCATAACAATCTCCAATCATTGAAACTTTAATACGGTCAATTTCAATTATTTCTATCATCCCCCCACCAGTGGAAATAGCGACCATTTCGTGGGTTTCTTTATTATTTTTTAGTGTTAATTTATATGTGTTAGGATGTTCAGCTTTAAAATCTGTAATCTCTATTGTTATTTTAATTCCTGCTTCTTCTATAGCTTCTGCATAATTCACTAATCTTTCATCATAGGCTTCCCAACCAAGAAAACCTCCACAAAGGCCCATATCAGATCCTTGACTTTCATGAGTTGTCGCTAATGAACCTTTTGGATCAAATTCTATTAATATATCTTCAATGTTGTCATCCATCAAATCCCTTGCCATTCTACCTATACGAATAGAAGCTGCACAATGAGAACTAGATGGGCCTCTCATTATTGGCCCAATAACATCATTAAAAATACTTGGAAATTTCTTTACGATCAACAAATATTACCTTCCTAACTTTAGAAAAGAAACCATGTTATATTGATATATTGAATATATTTTTCAACTCTTTTCTTGGTGATAATAACCCATTCAAATTCAATTCTAAGTTTTATCTAATTTGATAAAACGTTGTTGGGCTATTATTGAGTTTGCGTAATCTCCTAGACTTTTTAACCTGATTTCAAGAGGTTGAGTTTCATCTAAGAAGTATTTCATACTCATTTGAGAGAATTTTCCTCCAACTCGTTCAACTTGAGTATTCCTTGCTATCTTGATCAAACGGATATTTGGTTGTTTTTGTATAAAAATAATCAATTCTAACCATTTTTCTGCAGTTTCAGGGCTGAAACCTATATTTTTAAGTCTAGATTTGGGAAAGGATTTTCCCTCAAATTCAATTTTTTTAAATATCTCTTGAGCTCTTTGTAACATAGTTCGTGTTTTTCTAGCTTCATCACTCAAAAACGAATGATAGCTGATCCCAATTGGATTGAACGAGTATTGCAAAAACTGTTGGATTGGTTTCGTGGATTGATTAGTAGAATTATACGAATCATCAGACGAAGGTAAGATCAATTCACCGAAGTGAAGGTACTGTCGAAATTATCCTTAGACTATTTCAAATGGGTGAAAAAAAAGGATATTAGAGAGAAAAATCACTAGATATATTCATCTCCACCTACTTTAAACGAGAACTAGTTCTCCTAATGAATTCTTTCCTCTTCATTCTGTATTTCCTATAGACAATCAATACTATTAATGTTGTTAATAATGGGGGAATCGTCCAGTGTGCTTTTTTCTCGGTTGTAGTATAATCAGGATCGACAATTATACTATCTGATACAAAATCAGTGGAGGTGTGTGGGAAAGTACAGGTTCTACTACCACCAATATTTTCAGCTGCGTCTTTGAATTGAACATAGACGACTTGAGTACCTTCTCCTGCGAGTGTCCACGATAATGACTCAGCAAAACTGACCCAGGATGACCCATCATAATCTGGTGAATTTGAAATACGTACTTCCTCTACTTCGGAGGAACCTTATGATTCATATTGGCTTGACGTATATAACAGGATTATTTTGTAATTTTAATTGCTCTGAGGAAGATTTTTAAGTAAATAAGGCGTTTTTCGCCATATTAATAGAATCAACAGGAAGAAAATACCGATCCACAGGTAAGTCCAGAACCAAATTACTTCTTCATTGAGTCTAAAACTCGGATAGAAAATAGATACAAGAAGTGGATAATAACTGATCACGATAACGAAATAATAGAATGAATTAAGCCATAATCCCTTGTTATCTCTGTATTCATTTTCCTGTTTCTGAACTCTTTCGTTATCCCTTTTTAATTCATCTGGGGAGTCTGTTTTTGGAATAGAGGGTTGATCGTCTCGTAGAAAATTACCATATTTAATGACATGGTAGTTCAACAAGAGGTTAGAAAAAATGGTTATTATAAGGATTGTTACAGCTAATAACTCTAAGTTTATTAAACTTAGTGAAGAACCGAAAACCTCGGAAAGAAATTTGTCAATTTGATAAAATGCACCAAGTGTTATGATGACCAGTACAATCATCATGTCAATCAAAAAGGTTATTATAAGGGGGATTATCATTCGTGATTGAACAAAATGTCTATTCTGCTGTACAGAGAATGTACTAAAGCGTTTGATTGATTTTTTCTCACTAGTCCACAATTTTAGGAGTATAAAGGTTAGTAAAAAAGGGATTATGGGTAAAATTCCGAGTAGTATTGGAATTGTAATCAGCGATACAAATAATTGACTAAAATCATAGTAATTACTGTTTATTAACTGTAATACAACGGGTGCACTTACCAGGACAAAGAATAAAAGGAAAAAGAGAACAAATTGTGCTCTTATTCTATTGCTTTTTGAACTTTTTAGCAAATCTTTCAGATAGTGCCAATCTTTTTGGATAATTTTTCTGTCAATTAACTTTGCAAATTTAAGTTCTTGCTTCTCATTTAATGGTTGATTCATTTTACTTCCTAACTTATTTTATTGGAAAAAAAGGGGGTCGTTAACCCACCACATGATTAGTATCGTCAAGGTCGCGGAAAAAGGCAAATGCATGTAGCAACATTGTGGATACAATAACAGTAGCTGAAGCAATAACAGCCCACCCACCACTAGAAACGATTGATAACACAGAGGCGATAATAGCAGCTCCCGCGAGAATCATTTCGATCCAATTGAGTACTTGAGGAATTACGATTGTTAATCGAAAAAGAGCAGTTAATATAAATGATAAGATGTTTATAATGAAGGAAAAGACATCGACAGAGCCTTCCATGACAAAATTTATATTCAAAAGAAAAATCCCCATCTCTGCTAAAACGAAAAAAGCAGCTACGCCTTTCATCATGAGGTCAATCTTAGCTGGGCTCACGAGTAATAGAATGCTAGGTATAACAGCTAATATTGCAATGGTTAAAAAAACCAATCCCCAATATTCTACTTCCTCCACTCCCAATCCACCATTAGTTGTGGGGCTATCAATAATATACGCAAGGAATTTCCCTTGAGATTTGCCTGCAGATAACTCTGTTTGCCGTACAATCATATTTTCGATCAATGTGGGAATTATAGGAAGGTCTTTTTTCTGTGATGCAATAACAGCTGCAGCAAATATCCCAGCTTCAACCGCGTCAACAGTTGGTTCCATAGCGAATGTTGGCGAATAACACGATAGGAAAATGTTATTGCTACCAAGTGTTTGTGATAACTCCTCATATGTTACAACCGTATTTCTGTATTGAATTCCCTTCTCGCTTCCATGTCCAATGTAGAAAATGTTTCCAATCGATCGTTGTATTTCCACTAAAAATTCTAGGCTTCTGAACTTAACCACTTTGACTGTACTATAATATTCTTGAATTGTTGTCAAGGTCTCCTTTTCCTCTGATGTATTACCCATCATAACGAAAAGTGAATCGGATGTAGGAGATGATAATGCCTGTACCAGACTCTGGCCAGTCATTAGAGTTACTACTACTATTAAAAATATAACCTGTTGGATTGTTGGTCTTCTCTTAAGATGCATAACTTAACCTCAATAATGTAGGAATAGTTGAATTTTTAAGCTTTTCTACTAGACTGATTTCTAGTGTAACCCCAGTGAATCCCGCCTCCTTGGCAGAATATCCTTGGAGAAGAGTCACATTTGACCGTAATAATTGTTTTCTTAAAATTCATAACTATTCACTTTATTTACAGTTGTTGGGATCGACTGTTGATCCTATGTGATAAATTGTCCAAACGTTTTTGACAATTACTTAACAAACTTGGGAAAAGTAGTGAGGAGCTGACAATATTAGCGTGGGTTCATGAATTGAGCTTTCTCTAACTAATTTTCTTTATCACGCTAAATTTATCGAGAGATGCCAATGTTAGCATCATCCGCTAACATTAACTGGGAGTGACAGCGTATTGAGTGTGAGATTGAGGGAAGATCTTCTTCGCGTTAAACCAGCTCAGGGGTTGATTGAATGTTTAAGGGATAGTTCCTTGGCGCCAAAAATGTTCCCAAATTGCGTGTGATATCATTATCTTTTACATACGTAGATAGTTATTCTCTACTATGGAAGTCTAAAAAAAATTCGAAAGATCTTTGTCATGCCTGAAAATTTCGCTAAATATTTGCTAGGAATTTGAAAGAAATTGACAAAAATTAATCTGTTGGTTATCCAGAGTTAAACATTACTTTCTCTTATTTTATTAAGATCGCCTAGAGGTGGTTAATACCTCGTAAAAAAACCTATCAAGGTTTATATCTTCTTATGAAAAACAGTGTTTTTCAGTTATTTCTCATTGTTGGTGGGAGGGAAAAAAAGGCAAGATATTCTAAAACATCAGTTGGGAAGAATTTTTTTATCGGAAGTGATTATAAGCTCCTAACTTTTTAGAGAAACGCAAAATACGTTGAATAAATCAAATGAGGGCACTGCAGTAAAAATTTCCGTAGGTTCTCCTCCCAATCATCTAACCGTTTGTTGCTAAAACACTCATTAAACCCCCGATAAGTTGTTTCAGCCCAACCCAGACCCCCTAGAATTGAATAAGTTAGAGATTGAAAATCAATAATCACAAAGAATTCATCTACCCACGTTTTGAATTCAAAATACTCAGGTAATTCATTTTGTTTTTTCTTTGTTTCTACTTCTTTCCATTGTTCTATCTTAAATCTATTATTTCTTTCACAGAGAGCTACACGCTCATCTTGCGTCATTTTGAGGAGGTCTTGGGCATACAAATCATAATCCATTAATTCTAATTGTAAATTCGGATGAATTCGAGAGATGTTCAATGCTAGATCTTCAGGAAAAAAACCTACTGCTTTTCGTGAGAACGATCCGCCAATAAAGAATTGTCTAAATAGTTTGAGAGTCAGTTCTATTACTGCTTCTTCAACGGAAGCATCTGTTTTATTTTGTACTATTTGGTTTTGCACGGAATTCACCACAGGATAAGTACACTTCTTCACATATGTTTGTTAATTTGTTTAGCATAGGTTTGAAGCATTCCTAAAAAAACTGATTCAGATATTTTCTCTTCATTATACTTAGTCGTCTGTTCCTCAAACCATGTCACCCATTTGTCGCTTTCGGGGTTTAACCGATTTGCGTATCGAGACCGTTTAACTAATTCTTCATGTAAAGATAAGATCGCTGGGTTGGACGATTTAGGAACGAAACGGTCATCTGTTAATGTTATGATTTCAGCTACATCTTTTTTGATTTTTTAAAAGATGGAAAAATCCATTAATACGCATTCTTCCGAGAAGACCCAACAAGAAGACCAACTTGCAAATCAAAGAGAATATACTCCTTGTCAATGCCAGTCAAGGGCAAATGTGTATTATCACTCCAAAGGGAGACTATACAATGGAGGAGTTGAAACCCCGAAAGGATGAGGTTAATTCATGTCAGCACTCTTAGTACAATGTGTCAGTTGTGGGATAACTATACGGCCTACTGCCCTCTTGGTTTGTAAAGGATGTCGGAGCGTCAGTGGATGGCAGAATACTCGGGAGATAAAAAACATAAAACGAGAATAAAGAATATTATGCTTTGAGGTTCTACCAACTCACTAAACCCTATAAATTCGTTTTTAGGTACGGTAGAACCTCCTCCCTCCCCTCTTATAGAATATAACTACTACGAATACTACCCATTCCTAAATCAGTAGATCGTGGAAGTTGATGAAAAAAGTTAAGTCTAGCATAAATCAAAGTTAACTCTAGCACAAAGCTTCTAAATTGAGTGAGAAGCAGTTATAGTTGTGAATGGATAAAAAACTACGTATGGACGGAAAAAGTGTTTCTAATTAAGATTTATAAATAGCGTTTTGCCAAGATATAATTAGAAGGAGAGAAAGTGTGTTGGTAGATCTTTTTTCATTGAATTGGGTTCAATTTCAGAGTATGGTAAATAAAATAGCAAAACGTGAGGTATCAGAAGAAGTTCAGATATTCGGAGCTAAAGGGAAAGATAAAAAGAAAGACGCGTTCTATGAGGGAAGGTATCGTGATGTTGAAGGAAAATGGTACATTCAAGCTAAACATAGTGCGAAAGATTTACCCCAAAACAGTATTCGAAATGCTTTATTCAGTTTTATTCGTGATGAACTTCCTCCAGTAATAAAAAATGGAGGGATTGGTTTTATTTTAGCGACAAACTTGAAAACTAATCCATATACACGTACTGAAATAGAAACACTAGTTAACGAGTTTTCTCAAGAGATACATTTTTTACTTTGGGATGGAGAAGAAATTGAACATTTTTTAACAAAATTTACTTTGGTGAGATTGTACTACTTTAATCCATCAATTCCATTGTTTATGGATAAAATAGATTGGTTTGATTCATTATCAGAAGATATCAAAAATCTTGCATTAGTTAACAAGAGGAATCATCTTGAAAAAGTTTCTAACTTCTTAAATTCAACTGAAAAAAAGATAATGATTATTTCAGGACACTCAGGATCAGGAAAAACAAAACTACTTTATACATGCGCTAAAATGGCGAAAAATTATAATCCGATAATTATAAGGAACGAATCTAGTAATTTTCGAGATATTTCTTTAATTTTTTCCTTAGACTCTAATCCACCTTTAATTTTTCTTGATTCAACTTCAGAATTTCCGCTTATTTCAGAATTGATGCTATTCCTAGAACAGAATAAAGATTCAAATCACTTTAAAATCGTTTTAACTAGTAAACCTCTATTCCTCAATAAGATAATCCCTAAATTACATTTCGTTATGTCAGAAAGAGAGATTTTGGAAGTAAAACCTTTTATTTACGCTGAATCAGAAGAATTATTGGAAAAAGAGTTTTCTATAACTGATCCTATGTTAGTTGCTATGATACATCGTGTGAGTAAAGGAAATCCTTCTTTTCTCGTAAATGTTTCAAATTATCTAATAAAGCATGAAAAAATTACAGGAGAGATTATAGCAAAGTCTCTAAATGATTATGGAGAGAGAGTATACAATGAAACCAAGCAACAAATGAATGAAAAACAAAGAGAAGTTATTGAGATCATTGCAGCAATTCAACCTTTAGATTATCGAAATCAATCCTTAGTTAAACAGATCATTGAATTGTTAGGATTAACAGAAATCGAATGGCTAACTTTAATAAGTGTTTTAACCAATTTAAGGATAATAAAGATTGAACACGGAAAGATATCGATTATACCCTCATTTTTAGGGTATTACATTTTATCACAATTGCTGTACTCATCAGAAGGAGATATTACAGATTTTTCCAAAATCATAGTTTCAAAATTTTCGAATTCATGTTTGGAAAATATTATAGGAAATTTCGGTGAAGTCGATAGAGTAACTGGTAATAAGTTATTTACGATTTTAGATGAAATTCTAGGTGATTTGAGCTACAATCTGAATACTGAAATGAGTTTTTGGGAATTAAATCAGAAAACATCATTAATTATACAACTTGCCTATTATCGTCCAATCGGGTCAATTAAATTTATTGCTAGGCTGATTCAGATATTAAAAGAAAAAATTGAGAATAATACTGAAACAGATACTTCTTTTGTGGGTTTTAATCCATATAGAGAATTTCCAATGATTTTAAAAATAATTTCACGGAATCAAGATCTGATTCCTGATTGTCTTGAATTATTAGCAGATCTTATTATTGAGACTCCACCAAAGTATTTCCTTGGAATTGAGTCTCCTGATAATATTTTTTCGTATATTTGTGCTGTTAGTCATAGAAAACCGTTTGAACTAATTGAATCTGTAATGAAATCATTAGAAACTTGGACTGAGAAGGAAAAAGAGAAACAAATACTAGCAGTTCAGGGATTTTCTTCAATTTTGAACATCGAGTCATCTTTTGATCAAATGATTGATGAGAAGAATTTCACCATACGGTTTGTGCGCTATTATTTACCTAGAACTCCTAGAATCACTGAAATTCGGTCTAAAGTGCTATGTATTCTTAACAGTTTTTTGGAAAAAACAGTCTATCCTGATGTCAAATCAAAAATTATTGCTTCCCTTGGAAAATGTATAAGGAGCTTGTTTGCACGGGAAGATATGATTAAAGATTCAGAAACTACTAGTTCATTTAATAAAGAACCTGATCAAAGTCAAATAGTTGGATTTATTGAAAAAATTGTTGATTTAGAGGAAAATTGGATTGTAAAAAACTCAATATATCGATTTGCTATGCATCTTAAGAAGTATGGTACTGAAACTCATGTAATAGAATCTTCTAAAAATTTATTAACTTCCTTAGATGAAGATAAAGAATATCAATTGTTTCAAAAGTTTTCTGTTATCGAATTTAATAGAGAACCAGAGTTCAAATTCGATCCAGAGTTTATAGCAGGATACTTGGATAAGTTAAGTCCTCAAGATTTTTACAGGCTTATTGAAAGAATCATAACTATGGCTAAATCTTCATTATTGGAATCTAAGTTAAAGATATTCCTTTTCAACGCAACAGAACTAAATCTAAGTTTTATGGCTAGTTTTTTAGAAACAACTCTTAATAATAACGCGGATTTGATAAAAAAACTCTCCCCTCCTATATTGGGAGCCATGAGGATCAATGATAGGAAATTATATACAGAGTTCGTTCAAAGAATTGATGAATCCGATCCAAAATTTATTTTATCCTTGATTAGAAGTCTATGTTATGGGAAAAAAAATGAAGATACTATTACTGATGAAGATCGAGAAATGATAAAGAAGTTCATTGATAATTCGCAAAAAGACGAAATCTTAATCGAAATCGCTTCGAAATTCTATCCTTTATCAACTTACTTCGAAGATAGCTCTACTATAAAATCATTAGCTCTGAATCTTTTAGAAAAGGATAATTTCCAAGTTTCTATGGAAGTTTTAGAATTTTTAGCTTACAATCTCGATGAATCTGTATTCGATAACACATTTACTCAACAAGTTTTGGATATTATTTCTGAATACCCGAATTTGGATGATAAAACTCAATATTCGTATACTTTTAATTCTTTTTCAAATAAACTCTGGAAAAATTATTCAGATTTACTTATCAATTTTCTTTTAGATCGTATCACAAAATCATCCAAGTGGGAAGAACAAGGAATTAAATATGAAATAATTCCAAGAGATTTTCACATCAGCTCGATTGAGCTTTCTTCTGATGAAGAAATGAGTTCAAGGATCTATGAAAAAATAATTATGTTTCTACTTAAGGATCCAACTAATGGAAACCAAATTTACAATACTATAACTTTATTATCGCAATTAACTAATAATTTAGATAATATTTTGAAAGATATTATCTTAGAAAAGATATCTGATGTAAACGAAGATAAGTTATCTATATTTGCCGAATTGCTCAGATTTTTTAATGAGGATGAGAACTATTTTGATATTGTTGCTGGAATTCTTTCTTCCTCCTGTAATACTCCTTCCATTGAGGCTGAGATAGTCGCTTCAATTATTACTACAGCAGGATTAATTGGAGGGTCTGAAATACCTAGATATGATAAATTAAAGCAACTATTAGAACCGTTAGCAGAACATGAAGATTTGAAAGTTAGAGTTTTTGCAAAAAGCCTTAAAGAAAGGTTCGAAAAACGAATAAATTCCCTCAAAATTGAAGAGGAAATTTAGAAAGGCATCTAGAAAAGATAAGAGGAAAATTTATTGGTTTTCCCAGAGGAAGTTTTCTTTATCTAGATATAGAGGAAGTTGAATTTGTTAGAAACCAAACATCAATTACTCCAGTCAATAGTGTGATAAACACCAAATTTACGAATCCATTTATATAAGGTGAGAGAAATGACAAATTTTTGGAAAGTTCATATGCGGTATGGAAAGGAAAATGATAGAATTTTTGATGATTATAACGCTTCGAACAATCTGATTACCATCTACTGGGCCAAAATTGGCAATTTAAACAAACTTACAACAATGGAAATCTATTCTCTTCTCCTTTGAACTGTTTGATGTTCAATCGTATCCTCCCTCTTTCTTTTGCTTCTCGATGTCCTCCTCTTTTCAATCCAAATCTCTCTCTTACCCTTTTTTTAGGTTCGTAAAATTTCTTAGCAGCGGTTTTCCTTCGGAATAAGTTGATTTATGTTTATTTTTGCTTAAGGGATCACATCGAGAATTAAGACCAAAAATTAACAATATTAAAAAGAGGGAAAACTGTTAATGTCCGATCTACGACACTATTTTCCCATTTTCTCTGAAAATTAATACAAGAAGGATCAGAAGATAGTAATGATTTATAGAACGATCTATTTCAATTATCAGCCTCTTGTATGAGATCTACCAATTTTTGAGAATATTTCGAATAGTAATAGCATTTGGATGATTAAGTCCTTGTGCGTTCTCTACGATTGCTAATGCTCGTTCATACAATGGTTTGGCTTTATCATATTGCCCCATAGCCTGAAATAGAAGAGCAAGATTATTCAAACTTGTACCTGTGTCTGGATGATCAGGTCCTAGTGTTTTCTCTACGATTGCTAATGCTCTTTCTTGAAGTGGTTTGGCTTCATCATATTGCCCCATAGCCTGTACTAGAAAAGCAAGGCTATTTAATCTTGCACCTGTGTTTGGATGATCAGGTCCCAGTGTTTTCTCTGCGATTGCTAATGCTCTTTCATGAAGTGGTTTGGCTTCATCATATTGCCCCATAGCCTGTACTAGAAGAGCAAGATTATTCAAACTTGTACCTGTGTTTGGATGATCAGGTCCCAGTGTTTTCTCTGTGATTGCTAATGCTCGTTCATGAAGTGGTTTGACTTTATCATATTGCCCCATATCCTTCAATAGACTCGCAAGATTATTCAAACTTGTACCTGTGTCTGGATGATCAGGTCCCAGTGTTTTCTCTACGATTGCTAATGCTCGTTCATACAATGGTTTGGCTTTATCATATTGCCCCATAGCCTGAAATAGAAGAGCAAGAT
>SDBT01004189.1_pt1 | contig 24571 bp, 18 predicted proteins | sample 2277101 | NCBI WGS metagenome assembly SDBT01 (sample SAMN10404973, study PRJNA504765) | marine sediment metagenome | isolation source: marine sediment core GS10_PC15, 103 cmbsf | place: Arctic Ocean: Southern Knipovich Ridge | collected 2010 | reverse complement strand
GTTAAAATCGACCTGACAGTCTTTGTTGATATCACCGGGTATATTGGGGTCGCAGACCGCGGAGGCATAAGTCGAAATGGATAATACCAGACAAGTAATAAGGCCCAGGTTTCTCACTGTTTTTTCCCTTTGGAGTTAGATACCGCTCATTTCATATATAAAGATGCACAAAAGCGGCCAACTGTTCCCTGAATTCCCGGATTATTATTGTTTTTTAGTAAATAAGGCTTTTTCGCAGCCGTGACCGCGTCAGACCGTTCAGCAAAAAGAACGATTTTTCGGCTAAAAATCCAAGATATTGTTAAACTATCAAGGTTGACAATTCGATATAAAATCTTTATAATAAAGGTTTGTAAGATTGTGCCTTTACGAGTCTTAGGGTAAAAAAAACGCCGTAATAAAGCCCGGGTTTTAACAAAGATTAAAACCCTTTGGCACGATAAGCGGCTGCTTTGTAAGTTTTTTTTAGATTAGCGGTAATTATGGCACCAGAACAACCCATCGGTATGGATGTAGCTCCCGGTCACGAGCCGGAACTGAACAGGTTCTTCCAGGCTGCTATCAAGACCGGGGCCAGTGACCTGCACTTAAAAGTGGGACAGCCGCCGAAATTGCGCATCGGCGGCCTGCTCAAGAACACTACCGGTGAATCGCTGACGAATCAAAAACTCGAACAGATGGTCTATGAGATACTCGGGCCGGAACAAAAAGAGTTCTTTTTGAAAAACGGCACGGTTGATTTCGCGTATGAAGTCGGGGATGAAAACCGGTTTCGTATAAATATATATCGCCAGCGAGGCGCTATCAGCATTTCGGCCAGGCGCGTAAGTACAGATATACCGCCCTTCGCAAATTTGCATCTGCCCGGAGCACTGGAAAAGATTTGTGACAACAACCAGGGTTTTGTCATCGTGTGCGGTCCTACCGGCTGCGGCAAAACGACTACAATCGCGTCGATGATAGATTATATAAACAGTACCCGCAGCTGTCATATTGTGACAATCGAAGACCCTATTGAGTATCTCTACAAGGACAAAAAGGCAATCATATCGCAAAGGGAAATAGGTATTGACGTAAGCGATTTCGACCAGGCATTGAAATACCTGATGCGGCAGGACCCGGACGTGGTTCTGATCGGCGAAATGCGCGATGCCAAGACGGTGACCGCGGGAATGCGGGCGGCAGAGACGGGCCATCTTGTTTTCGGGACAATGCATTCGGCGAATACGTCACAGGCGGTTCAGCGGCTGCTGGACCTTTTCCCGCAGAACGAAAGATTTCTGATAAGACAGACGCTTAGCCTGTCGCTTAGGGCAATTATCAGTCAGTTATTGCTGCCGAGTATCGAAGAAGGAATAGACAGGGTGCCGGCGGTGGAGATTCTGCTTACCAACCCGGCGGTGAAGAAACTTATTTCCGAAGAGCGTGAAACCGAACTGGAAAATGTTATACGAAGCTCTAAGGAAGAAGGTATGATAGACATTACCGACAGCCTTTGTGAGCTGGTGCAAAACGGCCTGGTAGACCCGAAAGAGGCGTATAAATACTCCCCGAATGCTGAAGAACTAAAAATGGCGCTCAAGGGTATGAGAGGCAGGACGGGTGGTATTTTATGATATTTGGTTTGATATTGTAATGGAGTATTCTATGCCGAACTTATTACTAACTGTCGAATACGGCGGTTATATATCCATAGTCAAATTTATCATATTCCTTGTGCTTTTTTATATTTGGCTTCCACTGCCGGGCTGGGTATACCAGGATGCCAAGAAGGTCGGAACAAGAGAGGTCTACTGGACGGCTATTATAGTCAGTGCCGGAGCGGCGGCGGTAATCTTTCTGCTTATGCCTGTTTTTGTTGTCGGGATGCTGCTCTTTGCGACGGCCCTGGCTGTGCCTTTTGTCGGCTACCTGCGGCATCGCGACAGTAAGGTCGTCGAATACGAGCGTATTCTGACGGCCGAATACATCAAAAGTCTGTTTGCTAAAAAAGAAAGCAAAACCGAGTCCCGCAAAGATTTTATTTTCATAACGGCCAATAACAATGAAGTTACCGAGCCCGAGGCCAGGACGCCTGACTTTTTCGGTTATAAGGCTGCCCATGAGATTCTTGCCGACGCGATATGGCGAAGGGCGAACAGTATTATATTTTCTCCAACGCACGAGCACTACAAAGTTGCTTACTACGTTGACGGCACGGCGATAAAACAGCCGGATATCGGCGCAGGGCAAATAGAATACTTCAGCCGGTTCATAAAAAATATCTCAAATATGGACCCCAATGAAAAACGAAAGCCACAAAACGGAAAGTTTGTCGTCCGCCGTGAAAATAAAAATACCGACTGGGAAGTGACAACAGCAGGCTCAACCGCCGGAGAACAAATCAAAATCAAACGAATAACACATCTTGAAATAACAAAGCTGGCTGACCTTGATTTGACGCCGAGTCAACTCGAACAATTAGACAAACTCGGCAAGGCGAAGCAGGGAATATTTATTGTGGCCGGCCCGAAGAAAAGCGGAGTAACTACGACACTGTATGCATTGCTCAGAAAACACGACGCTTTTATGAACAGTGTAGTTACACTCGAAAGACAACCCTCGGCGGATATACCTAATATCCCCCAGCAGGTATTCAGCATTAGTGACACAGGTACTTCTACATACGCCAAGAAATTATTGGCCCTGGTAAGAACCGAGCCTGATATCGTGGGCGTTGCCGGCTGCGATGACAGTGAAACAGCCAAGATTGTATGCAAAGCAGCCCAAAGCGGCAAACTCATGTATGTCACGCTCAACGCAGATAACGCTATACAGGCGGTCGCCAAATGGATGAAACTGGTTGAGGACAAGGCACTGGCTACGGGGTATCTGCTTGGGATAAGTAATCAGCGATTACTTCGAGAACTCTGTGAGGTATGTAAGCAGGGATACGAGCCGAACAAAGAGCTTCTTAGGAAATTTAATATCCCGGCGGAGAAAGCAAAGGTACTGTATCGTGCGGGCAAAGAACTTTACTCTAAGCGAGGCAAGGCGCGAATGTGTGATAACTGCCAGGGGACAGGGTTTGTTGGCAGAACCTGTATATTCGAAACAATTATGATGACCGGCGAACTTAGAAAAGCTGTAAGAGACTCGAAGTCGCTGTCGGAAATAAGCACGCATTTCAGAGGCGCCAAAATGCTTTATCTGCAGGAACAGGCGCTTAAAAAGGTTGTTGAAGGAACAACAGCTATCAATGAAATGGTGAGGATACTTTCAAGCGGCAAAAAACAAAAAGCGAAAAAAAGGTAATAAAAATATAAAGCGTTATAAATCCGGCCGGGATAACGTGACGTATAACTGAAAATCGGAGACATTGTAATGGGCAGCTTATTTGTGTTATTGGTTGTTTTAGGCTGTGTTGCTTATCAGTACTTTAAAGGGACACTTTTTAAGTCATTTGCTGCGACAATAATTGCTATCTGCGCAACCGTAGCCGCGTTCGGCTACTTTGAGCTTTTAGCAGGTTTGTTTATCGGCCGTGACATGTTCGTACCCTGGGCATATTCGATTTCTTTTCTGCTGCTGTTTGTTCTGGTCCTTGCCATCCTGCATGTTTTAGCTGGGCAGCTAACTCGCCACGCGGTCGATTTGGGCATTCTGGCCGAGCGTATCGGCCGGGTCATGTGTGGTATATTTCAGGGGCTTATCATATCGGGGGCTCTTATTGCAGGTCTTGCAATGGCGCCATTGTCAAATAAGATACCCTATCAGCGTTTTGACAAGACCGCGGCCAACATCGAAAAACCAAAAAAGGTCTTATTCAACGCCGATGGTTTTGCGACCGGATGGTTTAATCTCGTAAGCAAAGGCAGCTTGAGCGGCAAAAGAAGCTTCGGCGTGCTGCATCCGAATTTTCTGAACCAGATGTTCCTGAACAGACATGTCAAGAGCATATCGGCTATTACCAGCAGCGATGCCATAAAAGTATCAAGGACAAACGCGGCCTGGACAGCGTCATCAGACTTAAAGGGCGCAGGCGGAAAACCACTGCCGCAAAAAAGCGGGCACACCCTTACTATCGTACGGATTGGGATAACAAAGAAGGCAATAAAAGAGGGAGGGACATTCGCGCTTTCTCAGTTAAGACTGGTCTGCAATAAAAAAAGCAGGGCCAAAACGCCTCTTGCCGGCAAAGGAAAAGTTGTTTATCCGGCCGGCTATCTGAGAACCCCGAACGAACTGCAAATGAAAAAACCGAGCGACCAGATAAAATTAGAGCGAGGTGATATAAAAGGCAAAGCAAGAGAGATTGATTTTGCTTTTTATGTGCCTAACGACTATATGCCGGTGCTTGCCGAATTCAAGCAGAATAGTGTAGCGGAGGTGCCGCGTGTGGTAGCTGCCGACCAGGCACCAGAGATAAAAGGCTTTATTCCAATTTCAGAATGTACAACTGATATCGCACAGGTCCGGCGCATCAAGTCAGCCAAAATATATGGTATAGAATTAGCTGCGGGAGGCAAACTGCTGTCCGGATTAACACTTATAATAAATGACCCGAACGATTGGCAGGACGCACAAACAGAGCGCAGTATCAGGTCGGGGCAATTCGAAGATGGGCAACTCAATTACGTTCGAGCGGAACTTCAAATGGAAAAACCAGCGGGCTGGGATGTGGTAACTGAAAAAGCAAAGCCCAAAGTGGCCCAAGCAGATGCAAAACCGGCGGCTAAAAAGACCTTCGCGCCGCCCAGAAGAGGTCCTAAGCGCAAACGCAGAGCTAAAGGCACACCGGGTATTCTGCAGCCTCGCCCAGACTATGAGGTGATTTCGTTAAAATGCAATAATCCTTCCGGCGGTGCTGCAATAGCGGGCGCGCAGCTACCGGTACTGATAGAACAATCCGGGCTGGTCCATCATGCTGTTGGTGTTATCGCCTCGACTGAAGTTGATGACGAGGTAATTTACGAGGTTGATTACTGTTCGGTTTCTTCCAAAGACGCCGAAGGTGGTATCGTCATCGCAGAAAACGGCACGGTGACACAAGCGTTTCCTGAGGCCATCTGGATAACAGAGCAGGCCAAAAGCATACATGAGTTTTATGTGCTTTATCTGGTCGAGTCAGGCAGGGACACGGTCATTATTGAAGTTGGTGCAGGTGATTCCCAGGCTTCGGCTGGATTTACAGACGTTGAAGGCTTCCTAATCAAATAGGCCGGTTCGGTTATACGCAGCGAAATTATACGTTCCGTGGCGGTTTCTATGCAACCAATTCTTCGAGGTCCAGATCCATCAGGTGCTCGAGATATTCGTTCAAATCTTCCCTTGAGAAAGCGGCGAGAAATTCGGCTTTGGCGGTTCTATTGATTTGGCAAATGCAGTCTATTAACTCCCTTTTACTCATAACAGATACATCCTTCAAAAGTTATAAAATCGTCCATGACTTGGATAATATCGACAGCTCAGGCGTTTTTTCTTTAACCGGCAAGAGTTCTTCGGCGTCAACGCCCTATAACCAAAACCACCATATAAAAGTCATACCTGACCCCCGGATACAATATGTGGGCCAATTGCCGCCGGCGGTCTTACGGCCTATTCGAGTGTCCAATAAAAACCCCGCAACCGTTAGCTAATCCAAAATAAAAAAAATTGCACTTTTTTTGTTTTTTTATTCTTCTGATTCGGTGTCGATGCAAAGGCAGCAGGAAAGTTGTGGTAAAATTGATAAACCTCGGATTTTTTTGTAAACGAAACCTGGGCTCTGCCCTCTATAATTATGGATATGCAGCCGGCAGCATATCAAAGCTGCGAGCAGCTTTAAGGCCTTAAAGGAGAATATGTGCAGAACAGAAGTTTTGAAGCGCTGGTTAATGATTACGGTGCGCAGGTACTCGGTACCGCGGCCCGTATTCTGGGCGACGGTCAGAAAGCCCAGGATGTGCATCAGGAAGTGTTCCTTGAAATATGGCGGCGATGGCACAGGTACGATGGCCTGATAAACTGGCAGGCGTATCTGTATCGGGTAACTGTGCGAAAGGCAATTGAGCTTGCCAAACGGTCGAGAGGACGGCAACTTTTGGAGCAGCAGGCTGAGACTTCGGCTGTAGGCGAAACCGCGGGATGGCAGGCTAAAGACTGCTGAACTGCAACAGAAACTGGCTGGTTGCTTAGTGAAGCTGCCAAAGAGACAGAGTGAGGTATTTGTGTTGTCGAGAATTGAAGGACTGAAACATGAAAAAATCGCAGAGATTTTAGGCTGTTCGCAAAAAACAGTAAGAGTACATCTGCATCGAGCGTTAAAGCGATTGGCAGTTGAGTTGAGCGATTATCTTACAAAAGAGTAGGTGAATTATGAAAACCCATAAAGAAACAAATGAACAATTGGCTGGTTTTGTTCTCGGTGAATTATCACAAGAGCAGACTTTAGCAGTAAAAAAACACCTGGCAGAGTGTGAGCAATGCCGTGATGAATTAGAGCGGTTGCAAACGCTGCTTGAACATACCGGTCATATCAGCAAAACTTCGGTTGATGAAGTGACCTGCGAATCAGTGAAGCAGTCGCTTTTTGCAACTATAGAGAATGAAGAAACAAAGAACCAAACAGCCGGCTCGAATACAGGGCCGGCATTTATATGGAGAACGATTATGAAAAGCAAAATAACACGCCTCGCCGCAGCGGCGGTGATTATAACCGCTGTACTTGCAGGCATAAATTATTTCGGCGGTTCGATCGATGGGGCAGGTGTTGCCTGGGCGGATGTAGCGACACGTGCTGCCCAAGTTAACTATGTCCATTTCTATCATTTGGATTGTTACGATGACGGTTTTACCAGTTCCTATGAAGGATGGTATGCTCATGGAAAATGCTTCGGCCGTGGTCGCGATCACACATCTTACGATGATGGTGAGATGCTGCAGGGATTTGATAGACATAATACACGATGCTTCAAACTGCCCTCAATGCTTGGTAGAGGTCAAAGCTTTCTTGAGCTTGCTAGCAGAGGTTTATTATCAGAAAACAATGAGCAGTTTGACAAGCAAATACCTGTCAGTGTGGGCGACGACTTTCTTCTATATAAGTTTGATCCCCCAGAAGAAGATAGCAATTGGATAGAAAGTATCTCTGTTATGGTAGGTAGAAATTCTCTTCTGCCAGTTCAAATTAAGATCTATTACAAATACCAAGAAGGAAATGGAGGCACAAAAAAAAGATATCTCTTAGCAATTCTCGATTATGAGGCGCCAGAAAAACCAGCTGAATTTTTTGAACCTCCAAGCGTTAGTATGGCACCTCATGGGATTGGCAAGGTCGTACTCGATGGTGAAGAGGTAATGATTGATATTTCCAACGTTCCTGGAATTAAAGCCGCGGTTGTACGCCTTCACGATAAATCTACTGACAATACTGATAAGCCAACGTTCTCATTGGACACCGCATTTATCACAGAAGAAGGTTTCAGGAGTATTACAAATGACCTGATACGGTTAAAGTTAAATGAAGGGAGAAAATGCGGTGTTGGCGCAGATAATTGGCCTGACGGAAAATATCGGAATATCAGTTTCACACCTGTGCTAAAAGGTACTGAGCAAGAAGATGTATATCTCATCGAAATAAGCTGTTGGCTCCGTACTAACGAAATTGTTTTTTAACATAATCTACCCTGTAAACCTCAAGGCCGGGCTCACCACCCGGCCTTTTTTGTTTTGGCCGGTGCCATTAGCCCATTGATTTTTAAGAATTCTAAATTCTCAATTTCTTCCCCCGCGATACACATCACGCAATACTAACTTAAATCTGTGAAAATCTGAGTTCATCTGTGGCAAAAAAACAACTCAAAATTCACTTTACTTTTAACTTGTTTTATGATATAATATATGCCAAATTGGTATAAAGTAAACTTATGCCTTAGCTATCCTGTTTCGAAAATTAGGATTTTGGATTTTGGTAATTCCGGTTTCAAATTTGTTTCGGATTTCGATATTCGAATTTCGAGTTTGTGTCCAGCGACCAGAGACCAGCAACCAGCAACGGTTATTATGCGAAACAAACCCAATTTACTGAACACCCGAATAAACGTAAACTCTATTTTCACAAAGGATTACGATGAAAAACGTCTCTGCGAACACCGGGAAAACAAACCCAATCAAAGCCAATCAAACCCAATCTCCCCGCGTAAAACAGGAAAAATTCCATGCTCTACTGTCAACTGCTCTACTGTTCTACTATCACAGGCCAAAGGCCTGCCCTGCGGGGGGTTGGTGAGGTGTTTTTTTATTGCGGATGAAATGGGTACAATTGGCAGTATCTTGAAAAAACTCTGGCGTTTATGGCCGGATTCGTGTATTGTATTGGGTTTTGAGGCTAAGTTAAGTGGGAATTTGGAAACAGGTTTTTTGGAGAAATGAAAGTGGCCAATACAGGTGATATTCGTAATATCGTTCTTCTGGGGCACGGCGGGGCCGGCAAAACCTCGCTTGTTGAGGCAATACTGCACAAAACAGGGGCAACGAGCCGCCTTGGAAGCGTTGATGACAAAAGCTCTGTCTGTGACTTCTACGAGGAAGAAAAAGAACATCAGCACTCGATAGAATCGGCGATAGTTCATGCCAAGCACGGCGGGAAGCTGATAAATATAATCGATGCGCCGGGGTATCCGGATTTCATCGGGCCTGCCATAAAGTCGATACCGGCGGCAGAAACGGCGGTAATCGTAATCAGCGCACCGGCGGGGATAGAGACCAATACGCGAAAAATGTTCCAATTGGCAACAGAGGCGGGCAAAGCGCGTATGATTGTGATTAATAAAATCGACACCGACAACATCGATTTGCCGGAACTATTAAAGAATATCCAGGATACTTTCGGCTCGCGATGCCGCTGTGCGAACCTGCCTGCGGCGGATAAGGCCTCGGTCATCGACTGCATTGAAAATAAAAGCGGTGATTCGCCTTTGATGGATGTTGAAACAGCGCATACGGAGTTGATAGAGAGTGTTATCGAGGCCGACGATGAGCTTATGGAAAGCTATCTCGGCGGCGAGGAAATCGGTGTCGAAAAAATAGCTTCGGTGTTCGTAAAGGCCCTTGAGGCAGGCACAATCGTGCCGATAATCTTTACCAACGCACGGAAAGAAACAGGGGTATCTGAACTTCTGGATATTATCGTAAAATATACGCCGTCACCTGCCCAGATGAGTCCCGCAATACTTAAGGACGGTGAAAAAACAACCGAACTTGCCGCTGATGCGGCAGGTCCTTTGGCGGGACTGGTGTTTCGGGTCGGCTTTGACCCGCGGTCCAATATGAAGTACTCAACAATCAGGGTGTTTAGCGGCACAATAAAATCCGATACGAATTTGCTAATCAACAAAAGCAAAAAAGGTGTTCGGCCGGGCCATATACTGAAATCATACGGCCTGGAAAATAATGAAATCAATGCCGGGGTAGCGGGCGATATTATAACACTGGCCAAGGTCGAGGAACTCAAGACTGGCGACCTTGTCCACGACGGCAAAGTGGCAGGGAAATTCGATGTCCCGGCTGTGCCGGAGCCGATGTTTTCGCTGGCACTTGAGACGGCAGCGCGAGGTGACGAACAGAAAATCGGCACCGCATTGGATAAACTATCCGAGGCCGACCCGTGCTTTAAGTTTGCACACGATGCTCAGACCAAAGAGTTAGTGATAAGCGGGCTCGGCGAACTGCACCTGCGGGTCATCCTTGAAAAGATGGAGAGAAACTTCAAATTGACGGTGAATACCAAGCAGCCCAAGATACCTTATCGAGAGACAATCACGGCGAAAGCAGAAGGTCATTATCGTCATAAAAAACAGACCGGCGGCGCGGGCCAGTTCGGCGAAGTTTATCTTCGTGTAGAACCGGCTGAACGCAACTCAGACCCGTCGCTGGAGTTTAGCTGGGATATTTTCGGAGCCTCGATTCCAGGTCAATTCGAGACACCTATCGTTAAAGGTATCAATGACGTGATGCAAAACGGCAGTGTGGCGGGCTTTCCGATGCAGGACATAAAGGTTTCGGTTTATGACGGCAAGCACCATCCGGTGGATTCAAAGGAAGTTGCGTTCCGAGCGGCAGGTAAAGGCGCCTTCATCGATGCGATACAAAAGGCAAAACCGGTCCTGCTCGAGCCGATAGTGAATATGGAAATCACTGTCCCGGCTGAGAACATGGGCGATATTACCGGCGATATGGCTTCCAAACGAGGTAGAGTTGTCGGCCAGGATATGTTAGCGGGCAACTTCGTTATAATTAAAACCCAGGCTCCATTGGCTGAAGTGACCCAATATAACAGTCAGCTAAAGAGCGTCACCGGCGGGCGGGGCAGCTATTCGATGTCACTAAGTCACTATGAGATAGTGCCAAGCAACGTCCAGCAGCAGGTGATTGCGGCCTACGCAAAACAAAAAGCAAGCGAGTAGTCAGAAGAACAGCGGCAAAAGAGATTGCTGCCATGAAAGGTGCTTTGAATTGCCCGGCGGTTAACGTGTCAAAAGGAAGAAAACCGTCAGGATCGATACCGCTGCCACTACGCTGAGGATTATTATTGCTATACGGTAATGCGCGACGGCATCTTCGGTGTAAAGTTCTTCGTTCGACCGAATTGCTTCTCCCTCTTCCAGTTGCTCGAGCATAGAAATGTCAAATCTTTTGTGTGCGCGAATTGGCGGCTGGCCATTGCGAACAGCTTTTAAGTCTACCAGCAACTCTTCGACCGTGTTGTAGCGGTCATCTTTGTTCTTGGCCATCATGACTTCGATAATTTCGGAAGTCCCCGCTGAGAGTGAGGTGTTTATATGGTCCGGCGGTATTAGCTGCTCCCTGAGATGCTTTCTCATAACATCGGAGGGGTCTTTGGCCATAAATGGTACTCGACCGGTTACCATATGGTAAAATGTCGCTCCGAGGCCGTAGATGTCGGCCCTTCTGTCGAGGTCTATTTCTCCTCTAATCTGCTCGGGCGCAATGTAGTATGGCGTTCCATAGGCCTTGCCTTCTTCGGTCTGTGCGGCCTCGATGTCTGTTGTTTCACGTGCCAGACCCATATCGGCGAGTTTGACGACGCCGGCAATGTTTATCATTACGTTTTTCGGTTTGACGTCGCGGTGAATAAGACCACAGGCGTGTGCATGGGCAAGCGCATTGGCGACCTGGATAATTATATCAAGGGCCTCTTCTTCGCCAAAGACCTTACCGGCCGCCAAATCCTCGTACAAGGTTTTACCCTCGACATATTCCATTACAAAGTAATGGTACCCCCCTGCTTCACCGACGTCGAATGCCTGTACGATATTATTGTGATTGAGCTTTCCGGCGGCCTGGCCTTCCTTGTAAAAACGCTCTACATATTCGGAGTTTTCACTGAAGCGCTTGGGCAAAACTTTTATGGCAACTGTTCGGTTCAAGCTCAACTGCTTGCCCTTGTAAACAATTGCCATTGCGCCGGCACCGAGTTTGCCAAGTATCTTATAGCCGGGAATCTGGTGGGCGGCGGCTTTGCTCTCCTTTATGGTGTCCTTTAACCTTTCAGCCTGGTTCGTGGTGATATAACCCAGGTCAATCATAAGGTCCTTGAGCATTATAGGATTGATCTTAGAGCGGGATTTCAACTCCTCAATGGAGCGGCGCAATTCCGCATCAGTGCAGAGCCCCTGCTCTATCGCCATTCTTCCGAACATAGTGTCGTAATTTGTTTCGTTCGTCGCCATAAAAATAATCTTACGCCTGGACCAGGCGTTTTGTTCCGCAAGCCATTAAAATATACTACATCTATATCATTATCGATTCAGATGAAAATATTGTCAAAGAAAATTTTTCATATTCGGCGGCAAAGATATAGTTCGCTAACTTAAAATCGACATTTTAGGCGATTGGGTTTAGTAGTTTTTCTACAACCACTGTCGCTATTGGAAATCACGGTTTTAGGGTTGACTCGGCGTTAAATTCGGTTAAACTGGGGTTTTTCAGGTTTGAGGTGATAGAGGAGTGCTTAACAGGAGGCGATAAGTGGCTTATAACTGCGTTGTGTTAATCAAACAGGTACCTGATACCAAAAAGATTACCGGACAGGCGATGAACGACGACGGGACGGTAAATCGCTCGGCCCTGCCGGCCATTTTCAACCCTGAAGACCTTAACGCCCTGGAGTTGGGCCTTGCGATTAAGGACAAATTCGGGGGCAAGGTAACGGTTATCACGATGGGGCTGCCGCAGGCTGCGTCGATTCTTCGCGACTCACTTTTCCGGGGGGCCGACGAGGCAATCCTGATTACCGACAGAAGATGCGCGGCAAGTGATACATTGGCAACCAGCTACATTCTAAGCTGTGCCGTGAGGAAAATCGACTATGACATCGTGCTTTGCGGCAGACAGGCGATTGACGGTGATACGGCACAGGTGGGCCCGCAACTGGCAGAGAAATTAGGCATCGGACAGATTACGTATGTCGAAGAGCTTATTGAACTGGCTGACAAAAATATTACGGTTCGTCGAAATATAGGCAACGGGTGGCAGAAAATCCGGACTAAACTGCCTGTCCTGCTGACTGTTACCGGCGAGGCAAATGAGCCGCGAGTGGCAGCGGCAAAAAAAATGATGAAATATAAAAAAGCCATGACCCCATTCGAAATCCAGCAACAAATCAAGGCCGACAATCCTGATGCCGACGAGGCAACTATCAACGAACTGGTCAAACATAAATGTGCGCCGTTAGAAGAAAAAAGCCTGTTGATTAAACAATGGGACCTGGATTTCCTCGAAGCAGATTTGAGCTGGTGCGGCAGGAGTGGCTCACCAACCAAAGTTCATCGTATTCAAAGTGTCGTTCTGGCAGCAAAAGAAAGCAAGGACGTTGAAGCCAGTGAGAAGGCAATCGCAGATATGATACACGAATTGATTGAAGAAAAGACCATCGCTTAATAAATCAGGACAAGATTATGATAAGTGTGAACAGAAAAGGTGAAGTGTGGGTTTTTGCCGAACAGCATGACGGCAAATTAGAGGATACGCCGCTCGAATTGATGAGCAAAGCCCGCCGGCTGGCTGACAAACTGGGTGTAAAACTGGCGGCGACTCTATTAGGTGACAATGTTAAAGACCTTGCTGCGAAATTAATAAGCTACGGCGCTGATAAGGTATATCTGGTCGAACATCCATTACTTGAGCACTATCAGACAAACAGTTATGCCAAAGTGATATATGATTTGATTCATAAACACGAACCACAGGTCGTGCTTTACGGGGCGACGGCTACCGGCAGAGACCTGGGGCCACGCGTGGCAAGCGCGGCAAAAGCAGGACTGACCGCTGACTGCACCGATTTGCAAATCGGTGACCACCAGGAAGCAGGCAATGGCAAAATTCACAAGAATCTGCTCTTTCAGGTAAGGCCTGCCTTTGGCGGAAATATCATTGCTACGATTATCAACTACGACCGCTGGCCGCAAATGGCAACGGTAAGGGAAGGCGTGATGCCGATGCCGGAACCCAAGACCGGACGCAAAGGCAAAATCATCGAAGAAAAGGCCCAACTCAGTCAGCAGGATTTGGCTTTGGAGATACTTGCCGAGCATAAACAGGCAAAGAAGGTCAATTTAAAAGCGGCAAGGATAATTGTGGCCGGCGGAGCAGGCGTAGGCAGCAAAGACAATTTCAAGCTCATCTGGGACCTGGCAAACTGTCTTGGCGCAGCACCGGCAGCTACCAGGGCGGCAGTAGATTTGGGCTTTATAGACCACGACCATCAGGTGGGACAAACGGGAACAACGGTTCGGCCGAGTCTTTATGTGGCTGTGGGAATAAGCGGTGCGATTCAACATCAGGCGGGAATGAGTGATAGTCAAAAAATCATCGCTATTAACAATGATCCCGACGCATCTATCTTTCAGATTGCACACTACAAGATTCTGGGCGACCTCAACGAAATCGTACCAACAATGATAACGGCAATAAAAGAAAAGGGCATAAAAGAATAAAACACTTATAAGAGACAGGGATTGTTTTTATGGCAAATTTCTACAGGGATAACAACGACATACAATTTTTATTCAAGCATATAAACCTCGGTGAATTGGCACAGATGGTAGAAGATAACTTTAAATTCTCGGCTGAGTTCGATTATGCACCAGCAGATGCAGATGAAGCGATACAAAACTACGATATGGTGCTGGATTCGGTTGGGCAATTGAGCGGTGACTTTATCGCGCCACGCGCAGAAGATGTAGACCGCGAGGGTAATACCCTTAACGAAGATGGTTCGGTGACCTATGCAAAAGGCTTTGCCGAGTCTATTGAGCAGCTTGGTAAGGCCGAAGTTATGGGTTTTACTCTGCCGCGCCGATTCGGAGGGCTGAAGTTTCCAAATCTGGTTTATACGATAGCAATTGAGATGGTTTCCCGTGCGGACGCTTCGCTGATGAATATTTTTGGCTTGCAGGGAATCGCCGAGACTATTAACGCATTCGCCTCAGAAGAAATCAAGCAGAAATACCTGCACGATTTTGCGGCGGGGAAAGTGACCGGTGCTATGGTTTTGACCGAACCGGACGCCGGCTCGGATTTGCAGGCGATTAACTTGCGAGCGTTTGGTGATGATGACGGCAACTGGTTTCTGCATGGAGTAAAGCGATTTATAACAAACGGCTGTGGCGAGGTGCTTCTGGTATTAGCGCGCAGTGAGTCTGACCGGAAAGGCGGTCTCGGCCTGAGTCTGTTCGTCTGTGACAGAGGGCCGACTGTGCACATTCGACGCCTTGAAGACAAACTCGGCATTCACGGCTCTCCGACCTGTGAGATATTCTTCGACAATACGCCCTGCCAGATAATCGGTGAGCGTCAAAGAGGGCTTGTGACATATGTTATGGCCCTGATGAACGGCGCCCGTATAGGTATTGCGGCCCAGTCGATAGGTATCGCCGAAGCTACTTACCGAATAGCCCGGGATTACGCGGCCAGTAGAAAGCAATTCAGCGTCGCTATCGAGAAGCTGCCGGTCGTCGCGGATATGCTTATCGATACGAAGGTCGCTATCGAAGCGGGAAGAGCGCTGTTGTATGAGACCGCACGTGTGATGGATTTCGAGATTGGTTTGCTCAAGGAGTTCGAATCTAATAAGCCCGAAGACAAAGAGGAGGCAAGGCAGCTTAAGAAAGATTCGCGAAAATATAAAAGATATGCGGCAATGCTGACACCCATGAGTAAATATTATTGTTCGGAGATGTGTAACACGGTCGCCTACGATTCGATTCAGGTGCTGGGCGGCAGCGGTTATATGCGTGATTACGCCTGCGAACGACACGCCCGTGACGCCAGAATCACAACCATCTATGAAGGGACAAGTCAATTGCAGGTTGTTGCAGCGGTGCGCGGCGTATGCAGCGGCACGGCAGAGAAATTCATGGCTGAACTGGCCGAACAGGAATATGAGTCTGGATTAAAAGACCTGCTCGAAAAACTTGCCGAAGGAATAGAGCAGTTGAAAGAGGCGATTGCCTTTGTAAAGGAAAACGGCAACGAGTATATGAACCTTTATGGAAGGGCCCTGGTCGATATGGCGATAGATTTGCTTAACGGGTATCTGTTCTGCGGCCAGGCCAGTACGAATGTCGATATGGAAGTCGCTGTGGCCGGTAATAATAGTCAAGCTGATAACGATACAACAACAATGAAAGAACGCAAGGCTATGATTGCCCGCAGATACATTACCAAAAACGCTCCTAAAATTGCGTCTCTTACACAACTGATTTGTGCCGGCGACAAATCAACGTTTACCGATTATGCGGCTATGGTCGGGCCGGTACCTGTCGAGTAAAGGGGCTATCTTATGCTGCGGGCGGTTATATTTGATTTCGACGGGGTAATAACAGATTCTGAGATTCTGCACTTTCGCGCGTTCAGCCAGGTGTTAGGCCGGTATGGCCTCAAGATAACCGTAAGGGACTATTACAAAGATTATCTCGGTCTAAACGACCGTGATTTGTTTACGCTGCTGGCAGATACAGGTCAACTTAACTCTGGCGACAAAACAATCGAAGACCTGATAGAGCAAAAAAGCCTGATATTCGAAGAACTGGCAAAAACCGAAGGCAGAATAATCGAGGGTGTGCGTGACTTTCTGGAGATGCTGCGGCAAAATAATGTAATAATGGCTATATGCTCCGGGGCATTGCTGCCGGAAATCGAATTGATACTCGAAGAAGCTCGGCTGCGGTCTTTCTTTGAGGTAATCGTTTCTGCTGAACAGGTTAAAAAAGGCAAGCCATATCCCGATGGATTTCTGCTTACCTTAAAAAAACTCAACGAAAAAGGGACGGCGACCATTTTGGCCGGTCAATGCGTTGTACTTGAAGATTCGCATTGGGGACTCGATGCCGCCAAAGCAGCGGGAATGCATACAATCGCAATAACAAATTCTTATGAAGCCAGGCAGTTGGCGGCAGCGGAAAAAATCATTCGCCGCCTTGACCAACTAAGCATAGAGGATTTGCGACAGCTTTGCAATTGACGGTCTGCACCGGAGGGGTTATCGTCTTCTTCGCTTCAATGTGCCGGGGGCGATGATTTTGGCTTTAATTTTTTCAGTTTTTAAGTCATACCGAATCGCATCAACCATGGCGCCGTTTAACAGACACGGCTGTGATTTGTCACCATTGACAGTCATAATAGAATCGTCGGCCTCATAGAATAATCGGCTGCCTGCGAATTGCTTGTCCTGCTCATCGTAAGTTATGCCGCCTGTGGCGGTCAGAGTGGATAGTTGCGATTGGCCATCAGCGGCCTCGGTCAGGTTGATTATCATATGACGTGCGGTGAACGCAGTTTGCTGTCCATATTGGCCGTTGACAATCGGGAAATAATCGATAAGCAGAGCGTTTTGGCCGGCATCTGCGATAATCTGATTGGCATCTACCAAATACTCCAGTGTCTTAAAATCGCGGACAATTGCATAACATGGTTCCTGCATACTGAATTTCTTTTCGGTATCCGACTCTGATACGGGTACTTTGGAATTATCGACCGCTATAGTGCCGGGGCCTGTAAACAGCAAAGTCTGCTGTGGTGCGTCGTAATCAAATTTGCGACACTTCAGTTCAACGCCACCAAGCATTTTTTCTTCCGCTGTTTTGACAGATGCAAGTCTGACAATACCGCCTTCGGCGGTTAGATGCTCAATGCCGCCTGCGGGGCCGGCGGTTTGGTCGCTTTTGTCTTTGGCCAGATTGATTGTAAGCTTCGGTGCCGAAAGCGTGTATTTCTGCAGGAAAGTCGGGTGCTGCCGAAGCATTATGCAGACAGAATCGCCTTCAAAGACAACCTGATTCGATGGCGGCAGGAATTTTAGATGCTTTTGAGCGGTCACCTTTACAGGAAGAGGCGCTTCGCTGCTTTGGTCATTAAACAGGTTGTCGGTATAAAAGGTAAGTTCCGCAGGGCCGGCAGCGTAAACATCAAGCAAATCCGTTTGCTGTTTTGATTTGTCCTGGGAAAAATTCACAGTAATTTTCGGCGATGTAAGTGTGTAATTTTGTTCATCGCCCAGGTTTTTCTGCGGCATTTTACAAAAACAATCACCTTCAAAGATAGCCTGGTTCGAGGCAGCGAGGAACCTGGTCTGCTTTTGAGCGGTTATCGTTACAGAGACGGAGGTTTCTTCAGAGTGGCTTGCGGTTTGGTCTTTTGTATAAAATGTAAGCTCGGATGAACCGGGGGCGATGATGTCTTCTGTAATCGCATCGTAATCGATTCTTCGGGCAACAAAAGTGGTTCTGCCATCGTTTTTGCCGAGGTTTTCGAAGGTCATATCCTCAATAGCAGAGGCCTGCAACTCGAGTTTGGCGTAGTTTTTATTTGTTTCAAGCGAGGCCATGGGCAGGATAAGAATACCGTTATCACAGGTTATAATGGTATCGTCTAACTGCTGTGGTGATTCATCAGGTTCGTCCGGCTTTACGGCAGTGGTGCTATTTTCGTTAGTACTATCCGCAACGGTTACAGGGGCTTGAGGGTGTTCGGCGGTAACACTTTTTTGAGCGGTTTTGCCGGATGCTTTAGCGGCCTCATCAGCTTCGGTGGATTTTTCATCCGGGGCATTTGAAAACAAAAGATTGTTAGCGAAGACTTTATCATAAGCAAAGATTAACTGTTCGGGTGAATCTATTTTAACGTTCTTGCTCAAGACGCATCTGTAGTACCTGGCCTGTTGAGTCTTAGGTTGTGATGCGGTTGGTTTTTGGTCAGCCGTGGCGGCGGCCGGTTCAGGTGGTTTTCGTGTTTCAGCCTGGGTGGGTGTAACAGGTGCGGTATCGGCTGTTGTTGCCGGTGACGACGACGGCGAAGATGTCTTTGAATCTTGTTTTAAGTTCATACTGTCTAAATGGATTATTCTGAGAAACTCAAGGCGTTGGCGTGCATCATTATAGACCATCTCCAGGCCCCTGCCCCGCATAGTGGCATCGGCGGAAACAAATCTGACAGGCCCCTCGGTTGTGAAATATGACCTTTCGCTGATATAAGTTATATCGTCAAGATAGATGAAGCTTTCCGGCGTACTATCACTGTCTTCAGGGACAATATGAATAACAACATTGCCGGAAAGCATTGAGTCCTTTGGTTCGGGTCTTCCTGAAACGGTAGTTTCAACCTGTACGTTACCCCTATCCGAGGTAACATAGCATTTAAGATTAGGGCGAAAAATATTTATGAACGGTTTTTCAAGGTCCCATTCGTCGCCGGTTTTATGCAGAAGCTTTTCAAAACCAAACTCGCGGTCAATTTCCTTATTTTCGTTTAGATGTATGTATTTGGCCTTTTGAACAGAGCCGACACCAATGTCACCAATCTTTCCGATTTCTTTATCAAAGTCAACAGCAGTGCCCGGAGATTCGATGGATGTATCGACCTTAATCGAAGGTGTTTCGCTGATTCGGCTGTAGAGCAGATAGACTGCAACTACAACCATAAGGGAAATAAACCATATAAAGAACCTGCGGGACTTAAAAAACATAACAACTCCATCCAGGCCTTACGGCAAATACCTTTTCATAAGGTCCTTCCATTGGCCGGTACTTTTTAGAATGTGTTCTATTACTTCACGAACGGCCCCGGAGCCCCCAGGACGGGTAGTTACAAAATCGGCGCAGTCTTTAACTTCGTCAACCGCATTGGCAACAGCTACTCCAAAGCCCGCATACCTTATAGGCGGCATATCTGTCAGGTCATCACCAATGTAAGCAATATTGCGGGGCGAAAGTCCCAATTGCTCAACAAGCTCTTCGAGAAAAGGCAGTTTGACGTGACAATCCTGAAAAACATATTCTATTTCGAAGTGCCCGGCCCGAACGGCGGTCGGCTCAGAGTACCTGCCGCTCAGGAAAGCGGTCTTTAGCCCGGCCCTTTGCCACATGCGAATTCCATGGCCGTCAAGTATATTGAAAGACTTGGCCTCGCTGCCATCGGCGTTAATTGTTACTGTCCCATCTGTCAGGACACCGTCAACATCCAGGACAAGCAGTTGTATGTCCGAAAGATTTATTTTGGGTTTTGCTGTCATTGGCTCCAAATCCTAAGTTACCAAGTGTTGTAATCGGCTTTACTGAAGCGGCGATGAAATGTGTTTAGCCGACAACCTTTATCGTTACAATATCCTGTACGTCAATCAGGCCGACGGGCCTGCCGCCATCGTCAATGACCGGCAGTTCATCCACCCTGTATTTATGGAAAATAGCGGTCGCCTCTGCCGCAAGAGCGTTTGCCCTTATTTTTTTGCATTCTGCTGTCATAATATCGCCGACCTTGATGTCAAAGATGCGCTTTTGCTCTTTTGCCATCAAACGTCGAATGTCGGCATCGGTGATTATGCCTGCTAATCTGCCGTCTTCGTCAACAATCATCACCGCCCCGTGACGCTTTACATCTTTGGTCTTTTCGAGTAGTTGCTTTATAGTATCGTCAACTTTTGCTATGGGCAATTTCTCGCCCTGTTTCAACATCATTGATTGCTCCACAGTCATTAGCCCTGCACCAAGCAAGCCGCCGGGATGAAATCTTACGTAATCTTCAACGCTGAAATCTCTTGCCTTCATAACGGTCAGGGCAAGCGCATCGCCGACCGCCAGCATACAGGTAGTAGAGACACTGGGAGCGACGCCGAGCGGACAGGCCTCAGACATCTTGCCCATACAGAGTATAACGTCACTGTGCCTGCTTAGAGTCGAATTGCCATCGCCTGTAATGGCTATCAGTCGAATCTGACGCTGCTTGACCAGGTTTATCAGGCGAGTGATTTCATCTGTTTCACCTCCGTGGCTTAGAACAATTACAATATCGTCTTCACGTAACCTGCCGAGGTCCCCGTGTACGGCTTCAGCGGGATGAAGGAAGTGGCTTGGCGTGCCGGTCGAAGCCAAAGTAGCGCTTATTTTCTGCCCGATGATGCCGGCTTTGCCTATACCGCTTAGTATTACCGAGCCTTTACAGTCGTAAATCATCTGTGCTGCTTCGGCGAAGGCACCGTCAACAATCGGTATCACAGCCATTATTGCCTGGGCTTCACTTTGAATTACTTTCCGGGCATAGTCAAGGTCGAATTTCACTTGTCATTAGCTCCTCAAGTTTCAGTAGTATAGTCATTCCAGTGCTAATAATATTATCGAAGAGATACGCTTCGTCAAGGCAAATCAGGCCTGTCCGGGGCCGAGACGTAGCGGTGGCCTTATAATTTTACCACGCTTCCCCGCTCATTGTAACAGACTAAATCGTGCTTTTCACCGATATAATTCGGTGCCGAATGGATAATTACGCGTTTGTCGCAGAGTTGCTCCATCTCTGTAATGGCAATTCTTTTTGCATTTTGCAGATAATCGGCAACCTCGGGTGAAACGAACAATTCGATACGTTTAATTTGTTTCTTCGACATCGAAAGATTTAACAACCGAATAATCTCTATGGCCAGCGATTCCTGGCTTTTAATAAAGCCTGAACCGGCACAGTGCGGACATGCCAGATAGGTACTGGACTGCAGGGACGGACGCATCCGCTGTCGCGTCATCTCCACCACACCAAATCTGCTTATCCTCAATACTTTCGAACGAGCACGGTCTGGTTTTACAGCAGCCCTGAACGCCTTTTCCACTTCCCGGCGATGCTTCTGGCTTAGCATGTCGATAAAATCACAAATTATCAAGCCGCCCAGGTCGCGCAATCGAAGCTGTCGGGCGATTTCATTGGCGGCTTCTATGTTGATTTTGTAAGCGGTCTGCTCGGCACTTTGCTGTTTGCGGTAGCGGCCGCTGTTGACGTCTATCGCTACCAGCGCTTCGGTTTGCTCTATTACGATTGAGCCGCCACCTTTGAGCTCCACCGTGCGGGACTGTATCTTGGCAATTTCATCCTCGATTTTGTATTTGTGGAACAACGGCACTTTGCCGTCATAATACCCTGCTCTTTGCTTCAGACGCGGCGAAGCTATCGCGAGAAAATCCCTGATTTTGCGAGAGACCCTTTCCGAATCACATATTACCTTGCTTATCTTGCTGTTGAATACGTCCCTCATCGTTCGAATAACCAGGTCCGATTCCTGATAGAGGGTGCTCGGTGCCTTGTCGGTTTTTATTCTCTTTTCAATAGCCCTCCATAATCGACTAAGATACCTCAAATCGTTTTGAATATCCTTCTTCGAACATCCCTGGCCGGCCGTTCTGATAATAAAGCCAATCCCTTTTGGTGGTTTGCTTTCTTCCAAGATTTTCCGCAGCCTTGCGCGTTCGTCCTCATCTTCAATCTTATGGGAGATACCCTGCTTTCGCATCCACGGCATCATAACCAGGTATTTGCCGGGCAAAGCAAGATATGTGCTAAGGGTTGGTCCTTTGGTTTTTATGCCTTCCTTAGTGACCTGGACAACAAGTTCCTGGCCTTTACGCAGACATTTCTGGATAGGTATTCTGTCTTTGAGCGACTTTCTGCGGCCTATACTCTCGGTACTGGAACCGGCGCGGGTAAAATAGCGAGGGTGGAGGTCGCTGATATGCAGAAAACCATTCTTGCCTGTGCCAAAGTCTATAAATGCGGCCTGTATGCCGGACTCAATGTTTACCACCCTGCCTTTGTAAATATTGCCGACGTGACTGTCGAGGCTTACCCTTTCGACATACAGCTCCTCAAGCAAACCACCATCGACTACCGCGATTCTGCACTCTTCGCTTTCAGCCACATTTATAAGCATCTCTCTTGCCATTTGTCTACCTCTGCTAAAAAATAAAAACCATTAAAGCTAAATTTTCAATATTCTTTGCGAATTTTAATTTTGCTTTTGGCTGCGTGCCTGCTGCCATTTCACATTAATTCGTCTAACCGGTTCTGCTAACTTTCCGGCGTCCAGTTCCAGCAGCTCCAGGATTTCATTGACGCGTATCGAACCTGCCGAGGTGATTTTACACTCAACCGTTACGCCTCTGTCATTCAATACGACCGATTTCAGAAAGCCCCTGACATCGACATTACGTATATTGCCTCTGGCGTCAATCCTGCGCTCTAAATCGAGACTATCAGCGGCCATCAGCCGTTCAATGCGGGCTTTTAATCTATCGTCTAAATATTCAGGCTGTACCACAAAATTATACGCGGCCTCAACAGGCCCAATCGCCGGCTTGGCTTCGGCCACGTCTATTGTAAGCAATTGGAAGCCTTTGGGCAACTGTGCGGAAAGTGCGGCTTTGAATTCTTCAGTATTAAAGGGCGGCTTACAGGATTGCTCAGGAGCGGTGCCGCTTTGGGCGGTATCTTTTTGCTGCCGGCAGCGCAGCCAGAGACATAGCAATTCGTCATCCGAGGCAACGGCGACACTTCTGGGCAGAGGCAGGGACAGCCTGGGACGGGGATTGTAACCCTGGGTATACGCAACTTCAATACCTGCCCGAACGCAGGCACGGGGAAAAAGCCGCAGAGTCTCAGCGTGCGACAAGAACCTCAGGTTGCCGGCGACCTTGAATTTAACCAACACTAATATGGTCCCGCTCGAAACCGTTATGCGCCTATCTCCTTGTTCTTTATAGGTGAAATCTTCTGCGCTACTCAAAGTTTACTACTTTAACATTATGCTCATCTGTGTCCTAAAGACAAGTGATTTTTTGCAGGATTTCATACTTTGGGGCCTCACGGCCGGCGGTTTGGTTTTAAAGACAACCGGGGCCTGCACTGACTTAGTGCAGGCCCCGGATTGGAGCTTAACTTATGGGCTAATAACTTAGCCTCTTATCAATAGTTGTTACGGCCAGAGAACTTCGCCGCGATCGAGATAGAATTCCGCTGCAAGTTGAGCAAAGTCAACGAAGTCAATCCTGCCGTCGAGCTCTATGTCACACGGCTGTGCCCAGAACGACATCGGAATAAGCTGCGGGCCCTGGTCCATAGCCCAAACAATCTCAGCCTGGTTGAGTCTTTTGCCATAGACGCGGCACTCATCCAGCAGACCTTCGTAGTCGCCTCCGCCGCCACCTGTACCGTCGCCAATAAGAAAATCAGTAAGGCCATAAATGGGTTTACCTTCGTTCGGACTATCAACGGCATCAGGGGGAGGCGGCACGCCATCCACAGCCATTTCAACGCTGTTTAGATATATGGCCTGGTACAAATCGTCGCAGTGCTTAATTAATGTAAAGTGGTTCCAACCCTGTTCAAGCTGCATTAAGTAGTCGAGCACCTTATCCAGGCCGTTGTACTGCTCAGACAGGTAAGAAACACTATCTGCTGACTTCCATTCCGTTGTGTCCGCGCCCGCACGGAAAACGGCACCGCCGACAGCCTGGTGCGAAGGGGTGAAATTCAGGATGCTGTCTCTTCCACCCGTACCCGTACTTTTGCCCCAATAGGTCCCTCCATGGGTCTTCGTCGAAGTTGTATCCATCCAAATGTTTTCGTCGCGGTACATCCAGACACAGAGACTAAACTCGGTGCCGATAGGATTCCAAAGGCCACCTGCGTCGGGAATACTGACATACTTGGTGCCATCAAACTTCAGGCACTCTGAGCTAGATGTCGAGAACTCATCGCTACCGACGCCGCCAGGATCCCATGTGTTTGATATGGTAGCATCACGTCCGCCACTCGCCGAACTGTCGTATGCTGTTGAGCCGCTGCCTGTATTAAACTTGTACCAGAGTGCGGGAGGGCCCGGATCGACCCCAGTTACCATTTCATCGTGCAGTAACCAGGCGGCTCCTATGTCCAGAATGTCATCGAGATCTGCATCACAATCACCATCGACGTCCGCACTAAGTTTAGCTTTGGGACGACATCTTCGAGGCCATCTGTAGATCCTGTCAAAGTACAAGGTGCCTTCGCCACCAATATTGGGGCTGAGGCCGCCTGAATCCCAGAGTGCGCCGCGTTTTCCAACGCCAATATAATACTTTTCAACGTGGTTCAGGTCGATCTCGGAGTTGTTGGCATCAAACCATTCCAGGGCAATATCCCACTGCTGCCACTTCTTTTTGATAAGATCGACGGCGTCTCCTTCGCCATGGTCGCCGTATTTGACAATCGCGACATTAGCATCGGCATCTTCGACGGCGAT
>SDBT01004188.1_pt1 | contig 24573 bp, 24 predicted proteins | sample 2277101 | NCBI WGS metagenome assembly SDBT01 (sample SAMN10404973, study PRJNA504765) | marine sediment metagenome | isolation source: marine sediment core GS10_PC15, 103 cmbsf | place: Arctic Ocean: Southern Knipovich Ridge | collected 2010 | reverse complement strand
TTTATGTTGTTTTTTTGAGGCGCTTGAATGTTTCTGCGCCACCGATGCCTTTAGGGAGAATCAAATCCAGGATTACTACATCAAATGGAGTACCTGCCTTATAGGCCTCCGAGTATGCCTGTATCGCCTCCTCCCCATCTGCAGATGCTGTGGTGGTATAACCCATTTTATTCAACAGTAAAGCCAGGGTGACCCTCAGAACAGGTTCGTCGTCCATAATTAGAATGTTGCCTGTTCTTATGATATTGGGACCAACACTTTTCGTTGATTCAGGGAGGGTCCCATGTGATTTAGGCAGATAAAATGTGAATACGCTACCTTTTCCATCCTGCGATTCAGCAGTCATCCAGCCATCATGCTTATCAATAATACAAGAGCAGAAAAAGAGCCCCAAACCACTAGCTCGCTCTTTCGTTGTGAAATATGGGTCAAAAATTTTTGCAAGATCGGCAGGTTCAATTCCATGTCCCTGATCTTCTAACGAGACCATGACATATTCGCCTGGCTTGAGAGTGCCCACTTGATTCCTTGAAGTGACTGATATGTTATTTGCTGCAATCTTTATCTCTCCACCCTCGGGCATGGCGTGGTGGGCATTGATAGCCAAATTATTTACTACCTGGCTTATTTGATTTGGATCAACCTCGGAAGTATGAAGGCCAGCATCAACATCAAAAGTTGGCGTTGTATTAGTGCCGGATAGAGCAGACTGCACTGATTCTCGAATTAGCGCCCCGATATCGGTAGTTGCTCTAACCTGTGCTCCGCCCTTGGAAAACGCCAGCATTTTTTGTGTGATGCTCTTCGCATCCTCAACGGACCGCTCGATTCCCTTTAAAGTTTCCAACACTGGGTTCGGTACATCATCCATCAATGTTGCGACCGAAGTTTGTAATTGTATGGTTGCGAGCGCGTTATTGAACTCGTGCGCGAGGCCACCGGTAAGTAGACCTATGGATTCCAGTTTTTGAGATTTTTGCAGCTCCTGCTTAAGACGTCGACGCTCGGTAATATCTATGGAGCGGACTAATATTCCCTCAGGCGCAGGTTGAGCATTTACCTCGAACCACCTACTGCTGCCATCTTCAAGCACGAATTGGATATCACTACTGATCGGAACACGTTCCTCCATGCATCGCCGAAGCAGGGCAAATCCTTCCGTATCCTCAATCCCAGGCCACATATGCGTCATTAGCTTGCCCAAAATATCCTTGTTTGGCACGCCGTTTTGGATGGCCGCCGCACGATTGAGGTAGAGATAGTCCCAATCAAAACCGATAACCTGACAGCTCTCGAGCATATCATCGAAAACCAATTGATACTTTTCCATAGCATAATCCCGCGCTTCATTACACTGCTTGTGCTCCCTGTCGCCATCACCCTTCGCCAAGTCAAGCCTTTGGCGCAGACCGCTTATTTCCTGAATTAATTGGGCTTTGGTTTTACGTTGGTCGTTCATAGAGAAGTCCTTTGACAGGCACCCAATTACAAAATCCACGACGTACTCGAATTAAAGCACCTGTATGACTAAAATTTACCTCATCAGCGGGATTAAATCAATGGGTGCCTACACTGTTGCAAAGCAGCTCCTGAAAAATATGGCACGTTTTAGGCACGTTGGAACTTTAATGCAACCTACTAACTCATCAACTAATCGGCGCATTTTATTCCACTTCAGTAATCCGTTTTACCGCCTCTGCCAGTCCTTCAGATAGTAGCCGATTTATCGAACCTTCGCTGTCGTATGAAGTACTTTTCAGGATTCGTCCCGTTTCAACATCAATAATTTTCATGTCGATCGTATAAACCGTCCCCAGCTTGCCAAACGATCCCGCCAACATTTGCTGGGCACCAATCAATTGCCCAATCTCCACGGCACATTCTTGTGTTGTACAGCCTGTGAGTTGGAAATCCTGTTCCTGAAGAATCTGATCCATCTGCCCGCGTTCTATCACTTGGTAGGTGCCCAAGGCTACTATTTTTGTCTCCAGTCGATTGGTCAGCACCATAGCCTCCTGGGCTGAGACACCTATTCCTTTGAAATCGAGGATTGCGATTGTCAGCATGCCCGTGGGCTCTTCAGTCAAAATCGAATCCGTATCGGTGTTTATCGTAGCGGTGACCAGCGGGCTCGGGCGAAGAGAGTCAAGGACTGCGGCCGGGATAGTGAAAGTCCTGTACTGCGAGAGGTCTTCCTGCAAAGCAAGCAGGATGGACAGCGGTATACCAGGTTCAATCAGATCTACAAAAGTCGAAATATTAATCCCCAGTAGGCCTTGGTTATCGGTTTGCAGGGTCCAGGATTCCCGCCCTACCGAAGTGAGGACGGGAATATTTGCCGCTGGTTTTGAACCAGGCGATAGCGGCTTTCTTTCTGGTCTCCATTCCTTAATGGTTTTATTCGCGATTGCACCTGTAATCCATGGCCCTAACAGCCCCAGTCCCATTATATCGCGTCCTAATACTACATAGCCCTGCTCATAGTAATTAATGTACCCAGCGGCTGCCAATCCAGCACCACCGAGCAGTAAAAGAAATCGAGACCCAGAGTTCAGCGTCCTTTCAGCTTCAAAGCGTCGCTGGAAGGTTTCCTCACGCTGGACCCGCCTCATAATCATTATCTCGAGATTAGGATCTGCAAAGCTTGGTTTCTGGCGTTCCAGGAATCGGAAAGTAACGGCCTTATCAACAATCTTGGAGTTGCGGACATTATCGGTGGGTGAAAGATTGGTTGTACTGACACATCCATTGATGAGAATGATAGATAGAACGGCCGTGATTGGTATTCTGCTTTTGTTCATCAATTTCATTGTTCTTAGGCTGCTGCTACTCTCTACTTTAGTTTCGCGATTCTCCCTCTCGTAGACCTTTCTCGATGTCGGATAGCCTGCTTTCAAGGGTTACGTTAATTCCAGCCCCCTTAGTGAAAAAGCACTTCGATCACAACCGCGCTCATTGCTCGGCGTAATGAAGGATCGTTCCGTTTTCGCCAGTTGCCCATATATCATATGAGGAACTTCCCCATATACCAATAAGGGTATTCGTAGTAGGGGAAGCAGTCGTACCCCATGAGATGCCGTCGTAATGGATAATTGTGCCATTTAAACCTACTGCCCATATATCCGTTGGAGAGTTACCCCAAATACCAGTAATAGTCTCTAAGGTTGGCGAAGATGCACTACTCCACGAACTACCGTCATAATGAATTATCAGTCCACTGCCACCTACTGCCCAGATGTTTGATGAGGATGTACCCCATATGCCCTCAAGCAGATTCGATGTTGGCGAAGTAACGCTACTCCAGACTGAACCATTAAAGTGGACAATAACTCCGCAATTACCCACTGCCCACACATCCGTGGGAGAACTTCCCCAAACAGCATAAAGATGGCACGAAGCAGATGAGGAAGATACGCTACTCCATGTGCTACCATCGTAATGTATTATAGCGCTTGTAGATGAGCCGGTCCCACCAACTGCCCAAACATCCGATGATGAAGTGCCCCAAACACCTGGAAATTGCATTGAAGTGGTATTTGGCATGACGCTCCATGATGAACCGTCATAATGAAATATAGTGCCACTATATCCTCCTATGAAAACATCACTTGAGGAGCTCCCCCAAATATCGTAAAGCGCAGGAGGTGTTGATGGAGGAACTATGCTACTCCATGAGCTGCCATCATTGTGCAGAATTATGCCGTTATTCCCCGAAATATAGATATCAGTGGATGAATTACCCCAAACTCCGTTTAAACTCTCAGACGAAGGCGAAGATACAACGCTCCAGCTGGCGGCGGCAGTCGAATCTACCGATCCTTCATTATAAAGCGCCTCGATTTCGGTGGCATTCAAAGCCCGGTCGTAGATGCGGATGTCATCGATCATCCCGCCCCAGAAACGTCCTTGGCTGTCATCATATTGGTCTTGCCCAATTCTGAAATCTAAGGTACCACCCACCGATCCGGATAATGCAGTTGATCCGAGTTCCTGATTATCGAGATACCCTTTAACAAATGAGCCGTCGTATGAAAGGACAAAGTGGTTCCATTCGGATAGATTCATAGTTGGAGAACTAAGATATACACTCCCTATCGTGCCGGAAGCATTCCACACAGTAAAGCTGATTCTACTCTCATGGTTCAATGCAATGGATATTCCTTTATCTGTGGCCGAACTAGAGTTTATGATCCCCATCATTGGATTTGTGCCCGAACCACTAAAGCTTTTAGTTCGATATGCCCAGATAGAAATAGTAATTAAATCACCAAAATCAGTTCCCTTTATTGGTAATCCAATTGTATTACTCACGCCATTGAAACTATAGGCGCTATTTGCATTGCCAAAGCGGTCGGTGGTTAGTGTTGCGCCATTAACCGTACCATCGTTTCCATTAGCGCTCTCATCGTTGGCATTACCGCTGAAGGGGTAGTGGGCGACCAGACCGGCGGAGGTCACAATGAGGGCTTCTTGTTCTGTATCGGCCCAATTCCCGGCGCGATCGTAGGCCACTACTTTGAAGGTCCCGGCGCTGATATCCCCCAAGTCTATTTCTGTATTATAGGGCTCTCGTGTGAACTCGTGTACCGATATATCATCCAGGAATACCTCGACCTTTTTCACTTTGCGATTATCGGTAACCTGTAACTCAACGGGCACAGTACCAGAATAGGAAATCCCCTCTTGCGGCTCGATTATCTCAATCTTGGGGGGCTCTATGTCAAAAAGGGCATCGCATCGCAGGTTGAAAAGCGCAAGGCAACTTAGGAGTGTGATTAATCCACAAAGCCTAAAATATCTAAAAACTGATTGAAGGTCAAACAAAAATGATGTACTCCATAATAGGACTCTATGCACAATACTGTAAGCTTAAAGATAATGTAGAGTTAGGCGGTATGCAAGGCTATCATCTGGACTGCTTAATGTCCGAGAAGTTTTAGCAACGGTATGAAATCCAAAATGTTTTCTCATCCCAAAAATTAAAAGTCCGCCAAAAGGCAGACTTTTTATGCGGAGAGAGTGGCCCCGCTTCCAGCGGGGTCCGATTCTTTGGGTGGTAATTCCATCACATAATGAATTCGCCTCGTGCAATAGCGTGCTCACCGGTCTTCAGTCGCTACGCTCATTACGGCTCGAAGGCTCGCCGTAGGCTGTAGCCAACAGCTACGCCGAGGCCCGGCGTTCTCATCCCCTATTCTTCCATTACAAAAAAGGGCTCCACCCAAAGGTGCAGCCATTTTTTATGCGGAGAGAGTGGCCCCGCTTCCAGCGGGGTCCGATTGCACCCCGCCAACCCCGCCGATGGCGGGACAGGCGGCGGGGCGAACCCGCGAGCCAAGGGTTCTCAACCTACTATCTTTTGCAAAAAACCCACCATGAAGGTGGGTCATTTTGCAAGCGGAGAGAGTGGGATTCGAACCCACGAGCCGGAAAAACCAGCCACTCGCTTTCCAGGCGAGCTCCTTAAACCACTCGGACACCTCTCCAAGACCGTCAAATTTATTATTGCCAGCCCCAATAAATCAATCGGGCAACCGGGGCTATTGCAGACTCAAATAACCGGGGATATAGGCCCGTACCAATGGGAATTTTTCCGCCAACACCGGCTTCTGCCAGGCGTGGCGAATCAGTTGCCCACGAATTACATTCAGGCGGGCATGTGCCTCAGCAGCTGTATCGTGCTGCTCCAGGTGTAATATTTCGGGACTTACACACTGCCCGCATTCATGGCTAACCCGGTGTTTTTGCAAACTATCCGCAAAGCACTTAGTGAGTCCGAACGTATGCGTGCCAGACCGCAAGCAGCGTAAAACAAAGACTGTATATTTACCATTCGCCATAGTGCGGAGGGGGAGGGATTCGAACCCCCGAACCCGGTCACCCGAGTTAACGGTTTTCAAGACCGCCGCATTCAACCGCTCTGCCACCCCTCCTTAATTGGTGAGCGAGACCAATTTACACGGCTGGAACTTACACCTGTCCCGGTTTTATCCACAAAACCTGATTTAGCTGATGCGATAATTTTGGGCCTGCAATGCCCAGTTATGATTGCTGGCGACTATTTACGCAAGTGCTTAACTTTGCCAATGATTTACCTGCTATTTCCAAGAAATATTGAGCATTTTAGATATGAAGGTATCCTCCCACATGAACACCAAACTAACCTGTACCTCCCTCGTCATTACCCTGTTGCTCGCCATACCGGGCTGCGCTGATAACAAACAAACGCCTGTCATGGACTCCTACGCTGAATCGTACGTAAAACTTGTGCTGGCAGTAGGTACCCACGATGCTGGATATGTTGATGCGTATTATGGTCCACCCGAATGGCGAACTGCGGCCGATAGCGCACAGCCAAGTCTCGAGCAGATTATACAGGAAGCAACTGCGCTGCAGCAGAAATTGCAGGCACTACCCGCCCCGGCGGATCAAATGGACAAACTGCGCAAAGAATACCTCACAACCCAGCTGGGTGCCTTAATCGCTTTTGCCGAGCAAAAAAATGGTAAGCAATTCAGTTTTGATGAGGAATCCTGGGCGCTCTATAATGCGGTGGCGCCGACCTACGATGTAGAGCACTTTAACGCCATCCTGGTAGAATTGGATGCAGTCTTGCCAGGTTCAGGCGAACTGCCGCAACGCCTTGCTGATTTTCGTGCCGACTTTACCGTTTCCAGCGACCGCATTGACACCGTTTTTCGGGCTGCCATGAAAGAATCCCGTAGACGCACCTCAAAATATATTGATTTACCACCGCATGAAGATTTCCAGATTGAGTATGTTAAAGGCTATTCGTGGAGTGCCTACAATTGGTATCAGGGCGGTGGTAAGAGCCTGATCCAGTTGAACACCGATGTCCCCCTTACTATAGATCGGTTCCTCGATTTGGCCACCCATGAGGCCTATCCCGGCCATCATGTGTACAATGCGCTACTCGAGCAAAACCTGGTTCACAAAAAGGGCTGGGTCGAGTTTTCCGTCTATCCACTATTTTCACCGCAATCGCTCATTGCCGAAGGCAGCGCAGATTTTTGCATTTACGTAGCCTTCCCCCATGCCGAACGTATCGCATTCGAAAAAGAGACCCTTTTCCCTTTGGCCGGCATTAACCCGGAAAGAGTGGCTGAGTACTACAAAATATTCTACCTGACCGAAAAACTTAGTTATGCAGATAACACGGCTGCACGCGGCTATATTGATGGTACGATGACCGGCGATGAAGCCGTCGATTTTATGATCAAATACACACTTCGTAGCGCTGCCAGCGCGCGTAAAAGGTTACGCTTTGTGGTCGACCTGCGTAGCTACGTAATAAATTATAATTATGGTCAGGACCTGGTGCGCAATTACATCAACGCGCAAGGTGGTACAGCTGATCATCCTGAGCGTAGATGGGAATTATTCAGGGAGTTGATTTCCTCGCCAAGACTGCCCGCTGGCTTAAAGATAGACTAGTTTGTCACCGGCCAAACAACATACTACCAGCGAGTTTGTTAACACCAGTAGCGCACTGGAACTGGCTCTTGGCCGAATAGCTCAACACCCCCGGCTGGCTTTGGATCTTGAAGCTGATGGTCTGCATCACTTCCGTGAGCAGTTGTGTCTCATCCAGGTTGCTCTGGACACAGGCGACATCTACCTCATTGATCCCCTGGCGGGCATCAACCTTGAGGCATTTAACCGGGTGCTGATCAATAAGCAGATCATCATCCATGATGGCGCTTATGATATTCGGCTTTTAACCAAGGCGTTGGGAAATCTGCCTGAATTCACACTTTTCGATACCTTGCAAGCTGCCCGCATATTGGGGGAAACCAGTTTTGGATTAGGTGCCCTTGTCCAAGCCCACGACGAGGTTGCTTTGGAGAAAGCAAACCAAAAGGCCGATTGGTCACGCCGTCCCCTACCGCCCGATATGCTGGAATATGCGGCGAACGACGTGCGCTATCTGCTCCATATAGCAGATATCCAAACTGATCAACTGGCGCAAATGGATCGGCTATCGTGGCACCTACAAAGCAGCGCGGCGGTTAAAATGTCTGCACTATCCAACGAACCTGAGCCATTAAAAAAGGATTGGCGCAACATGAAAGGTGCCGGCAAAGTAAAATTGAGCGAGGTCAATTATGTGGAGGCTATCTGGGATTGGCGTAATGCCCAGGCTAGGGCGAAAGATGTACCTGCTTATAAAATTATGCCGAATGAACTGATTTTACGGCTGGGCGAATGGATAGCCGCGAACCCCAGACTAACACTACAAACCGGACCACGTTTGCCCCGAAACCTGCGCGGCAAGCGCCTGGCTGCATTTACCGCCATGCTGAAAGAAGCGGCCAATAAACTGGACCCAACCGACAATGACAACAAAAAACATCTCCGTCCCGAGCGCAATTATAAGCAGGAGCGGCAGATCACCGAGATCAGAGCGTATGGTACACAAGTGGCCGCAGAAATTGGGTTGGAAGTATCGTTTTTTGCTCCAAAAAACAGAATCATCGCCATCGTGCAAGCGCTACCCGAATCGGTGGATGATATTGTTGACAGCGGCCATATGCTCCCGTGGCAGATTGACCTACTAAAGCCAGCATTTGAGCAAGTACTGTTTGGGAGCTAGTCAGCCGACAGTATTCTACTGGCAAAAAGCCCTCGTGATCGAGCCTCGATACAGGTCACCCCATATACCCGCTTAGCAACACAGTATACGCCCGACTATAACCCTGTCCAATTGGAGCAACATGTTGCAATTATTTTAGGTGTGAGTAGATATTCTTTTCTATGTTTTCGAAACTGGGAATGATACGATCACTGAAGTCTTTAGCAGTAAACTTCATGCCTTTGTATCGAGCTTCTTCTGATACTAGTTTCAGCAGCTGATAATCATCATAACAGTGCGGCAAACATATTGATACTGAACTATCGCGATTCATATGGAGAGTATGGTGTTTGTCATATTTACCAGCAAAGTAAGCCTCCACAAGATGCAGAGCAGAATAAAAGAGAGAAGTCACAGCACAATCTGTATAGTCAGTATCTATCAGTTTTAGCGCATTGATAAACTTTTTGTTATGTTCCGCTTGTGATAGATGCGACTTTTTATTTGGCATGTATTATAAGGGGTAGATTTTTACTAGGTCCGATACTATCTCAGAAGAATCAGCACCTTCAAGCGAGAGCACACTAAACTCAAAATCAAGTTTGTTGTAAGCACTGATCAATTGTTTTTCCAACTGGAATATTCTGCGGCTTGCCTCCCAGTCGAAGACTTCTGTCAGTATCAAGATATTTGCAGAGTCATCAGAATAGTGAGCCCATAATTCCACAACTGCACTGTCTTTGGAGAAGAGGCTCCGGACACTGGCCCATAGCCTTTCCTTGGCGGATATGGATGGAGTGATAGTAGACTTGCTTTCTTCACCTTGTATTGAATCTATTTCGCTTTCTAAGCCTGAGGCAAATTCGAAAGTTATTTCGTGGACATTGTTCGCATCTCTAACAATATTGCGCGCAATCAGTGGATTCTCATCAAGCCATGCAAAGCGAGGAACATCAAAGTGCTTGAAGGTGTATTCGCTCATCTAGTTCACCTCTTTATTCTTTTTAGGCTTTGTATAAAGATGCTCAGGGGCCTCAGCCTCGACATGATTTGCTGATTTCACCAAGTAGATAGGTTCTCCATCAGGTCTATACGCTGTTGTTAACCTGAGAACACCAGTCACAACTGTCTTCAATTTTAGATGGGTACCATCCTTTAAACTATAATGGTTCCATGCTTCATTATCCGAGTCGAAATCAACTCGCTCACCCTTATGTGGCTGACCTTCGAATTCTACATCTATAAGTCTTTTACTCAATTATGCAATCTCCTAATTCTCAATTAATAATCCATCAAACATATATTCCGCAAATAACGCGCCAACCTCAAATGTGTACAATCTGACTAATCAATTCAAATCAATATCAGCGCACGGGTTCCAGTACGAAACAATCGCATATGTACATTATCGGTCTTGTTAGGATTAACTTAATATAAAATGATTTAGAACGTGCTGACATGATACTTTTTTGTAACCATCTAAATTAACTCAATTTACGAGGCGGAAGTCAAGTAGAATCTCTATCTTTGTCTACTATCTATCGGGCTAGTATTTGCTGCTATATGGCATCGTGGTCCGATTGCACCCCGCCAACCCCGCCGATGGCGGGACAGGCGGCGGGGCGAACCCGTGAGCCAAGGGTTCTCATCCCAAAAACACAAAACCCTGCTTTTGCAAGCAGGGCCCAGGCGCGGAGAGGGAGGGATTCGAACCCTCGATACAGGTCACCCCATATACCCGCTTAGCAGGCGGGCGCTTTCAGCCGCTCAGCCACCTCTCCTGGAGTCTTAAACGCTGTTCGTGGCTTTTCAGCCGTCGCAAATTTAGGTCTTCAATTAGTCCCCGTAAAGCTTCTCTGATAAGAATCAGGAAATCAATGTAAAATAATGGCCGTGTCAGCTATTACTTTTACTTGGCCTCGAGACCATTTCTGTTACTAGATTCAATCGCCGTGTTAACCAGATAGGTTAGCGCATTGCAGATATTTATTATTTAGGGTAAAAAATGAAACCTTCGAATTTGTACTACTATAAAGCTTATGTCACTAGAGTTCCCAATGGTGTAAGTTGCTTGGTCGATATTGATCTTGGGCTGAATATTTGGACTCACAGCTGGGAGATTGAACTGCATAACATAGAGCCAATTAATAGTGCCAAGGATAATCCACAGAATGCCAGAGCCGCCCGTGATTACCTCAGTTCCCTGATACTTGATCGCGAAATTCTCATGCATACGGTTAAAGATAGACGGGCTAAACACGGTCGCTTTTTCGGTGAGATAACTGTTGTAACAGAAGACGGTCAGATGGTCGATGTTGCGAAAAATCTCGTGGCAGCTGGGCACTCCCAATACAGAGAGTAGACCCCTATTCTTTCGTGTACTTCCCGATCAATTGTGCTTTTTGAACGACGTGGTCTTCCATCGCATCCATCACTTCGCGATACCTGGCATGCGGTGCCATGTTTAAGAAAGTATTTAACGCATAGAGGTTGAATCGGTACTCGTACGTTCCAGGTTTTGACGGGTTCGGCCCACCGTACGAACGTGTGCCAAATGAGTTAGTGACTTCTTTCGCGCCCATACGCTGGATATCCAAGGTCCCCAGGCCCGATTCAAGCCTGATGGTCAACGGGGGAATGTTGACCAGAATCCAATGCACAAACGGTCTGCCATCCGGATTTGGCTTTTCAACAATCAGAACCAGCGATTGTGCGAGTGGGGCAACAGACACAAACTTTAGCGGCGGAGAAATATCGGCACCATAATCAGTATATTCCTCAGGAATTTGTTCGCCATTCCTAAATGCTTTAGATATTAATTTCATCAGACAGCTTCCCTCGTGATGCCTGCACAGGACAACAGATATATTAAGTATATCTTCATACGCGCTTAATTAACCGTGGCACAACTGACCATTATTACACAGCCAGGCTACTGGTGCACACTAGAAGTTACATGAGCGGATTACGAATATTCTATTAATAAAGCAGAAATTTGATATTGGTCTAAGAACGGACTAGCCCGGTAGTCAGTTGCTCTTGCCATGATTATCGGTGCGGATTACCCACAAATCACCATCCAGCTCATCCCCAGTCTGGTTGGTTACTCCTGTTACTACATAGCCATCGGAGGTTTGCGCCAGATCCAAGCCGCGATCATCTTTCCCAGAATCGTATGTCTGTGACCAAACTGAAACGCCATTGGCATCAATCTGCATGATTATTAGGTCTTTATTGCCATTTGCATTTGAAGAATATCCGGTAACAACATAGGCCCCATCGGCAATGGCAACGGCGCCATGTGCAGCGTCATCGCCGGTATTCCCCGTAATCAGGCGCCAGCGCTCTGTACCGGCAATATCAATGCTCACCAGAAAGATATCCAGATCACCGGAGCCGCCGGACATTGTTTGGCCTGCCAGCAGAAAATTTCCGTCCGTACCCTTTGCAACCGCCCACGCCAGGTCTGCACTGCCAGCACTGTAACTGCGGCTCCAAATATTTGTCCCGTCTTCCGCGAACATATCGGCGCCCAGCTCCCCGCCGTCGCCAGCATCGTTTACCAGCCCTACCAGCAGATAAGAGCTGTCAGTAGCCTCAACCAGGTCATAGGCGGCGTCATCAGCGGCGCCGCCGTATGGTAAATCCCAAAGCAAATTCCCTCTCTTGTCGGTTACGAGCACCCAGGCGTCAAAGCCGCCGGAACCATACGATTTGGTTTCTCCAGCAATCATATACCCCCCGTCGGTCAGCTCGATAACGGCGTAGCCCCTATCCAGCGAATCACCGCCAAAGTATTTTTGAAACTGGTGATCACCAGAACTGGTGGATGCTTTTAATATGATGTCCGTCTCCCCGGCACCATATGACCAGGTATAGCCTACCAGCACCGAATTACCACTACGGGCCTGGAGCACATCATAACCATGATCCCAGTCAGGGCCTCTGATAGTACGGGACCAACGCTCGGAGCCGCTTTCGTTAATTTTTAAAAGCCAAATGTCAGAAGGTATAAAGCCGAATGCCTCGGCATAGGTGCTGCCGGTTATTATGTATTCGTCGTCCGCTGCGATTGCTATGCCCCGCCCAATATCATGTTCAGCACCACCAAAAACCTTGCTGAACGTGGCCACTTCATCGTCGGCTGAACAGCCTGGCAGTAGGCAGACCATCAGTGCGGCGGCAGAATTACGAATTAATGACAATACTAGCGGCTCCTGGCGAATTGTTTCCCGGCGGTCTGGCTGACCAATCCCTGCATTTCCAATATAAGTAATGTACCAAGTAGATCGGATATATTCCACTCCAAATCTTCGGCTATTTTATCAATCGGTACCGGTCTGCGATCGAGGTACTCCATCACACCCCGTTCAGAATCGTTCAGCCCTTTCAGCAGATCCATTTGTTCGCCAGGCACGGCTGAAAATGGCGGGCTCAGTTCGGCCAGGATGTCCTCAATCTTCATCACCAACTTGGCACCGCGATTAATTAGTTGGTTGCAGCCAGCCGATTTGGGGCTGTCGATTGGCCCTGGAACGGCAAACACTTCACGCCCAATATCCAGGCTGTGAAATGCGGTAATTAAAGCTCCGCTACCCACCCCCGCCTCAACCACCAACGTGCCCATTGATAACCCGCTGATTATACGATTGCGCTGTGGAAAATGATGAAAATCGGGAGCCGCGCCTGGTGCATATTCACTAACCAAAACTGCCGATTCAACCATCACATCATACAGTTTACGATTTTCAGGGGGATAAATAACATCGATACCGCAACCAAAAACTGCTATCGTAGATCCGCCTATCTCCAGAGCCGTGCGGTGGGCGACCGTATCGATACCGCTGGCAAAACCGCTGACTATGCCGAGACCGGCTGCTACCAGTTCCTGGGTCAATATTTTGGCGCTTGACCGGCCATAATCGGTTGGCCGCCGCGTACCAACAACGGCCATATAGGATTCCTCGATCCGTCCCTTACCGCGCACGTATAGGACCACCGGTGGATCGTACAATACTTTTAGCTGCTCCGGATAGTCGGCAGCCCAGTAGTTGATAATCCGCGCACCCATGGCACTAGTTTCATCAAGGATCCTCCGGTTCTCTCCGGCATCTATAGTCGAAAAGCGATCCAGCAAGCTGGCCGTCATACCTTCAACTGACCGAAGATCGCAGGCCAGTAAATCACGCCAATCGGTAACATCAGGAAATGTATCGATAATAGCTTTGATTTTCTTGCTGCCCAGGCCATGTACTTGTTGCAGGGAAAGAATCACGTCATTATTAATCATACAATTGCTCATATTTATAGTGTATCGGCACACAGAATATCAGGCCCCACGCGACGGATAAGCAAGTGATTTTGTTATATATGAATATTATTCTATTGGCAAATATCCTCGCTCAAGATGGTCAAGCGGGATCAGTTGCGATGGCTTTTAGTGCGTCACCAATTGCAAAAATCAACTCATTCAGGCCAACCCCGGTAACCGCCGATATTTCATGAATTGGCAGGCCAACTTTTTCGAGGCCGTCTTTAGTGGGCAGTTCGGCCCAGGCATCGGACTTGGTCAGCACGATAATGGAGCGCCGCTTAACCAGCGCCTCACCATAGGTTGCCAGTTCACCGCGCAACACGTTGTACTGCTCATCAATCGGCTGTTCGCCCGTTGCATCAATCATATAAACCAGTAACCGAGTGCGCTCGATGTGGCGCAAAAACTGATAGCCCAGTCCTTTGCCCGAACTGGCCCCTTCAATCAGGCCCGGTATATCCGCCATTACGAAGGACTTATAGTCACCATACTTCACAATACCCAGGTGCGGTTGCATGGTGGTGAAAGGATAGTCAGCGATTTTTGGATGAGCCGCCGATAACCGCGCCAACAGGGTACTTTTGCCGGCGTTGGGAAAGCCAACCAACCCAACATCTGCTAGTACTTTCAGTTCGAGGGCAAGTTCCAGTTCATCGCCTTCACCGCCATCGGTAGCTTCGTGGGGCGCCTGGTGCCGGGCCGATTTAAAACGCGCATTTCCGAAACCACCAGCGCCACCCTTGGCAATTACGTACTCCTGGGCATCCTCCATCAAATCGATGATGAACTCACCAGTTTCAGCGTTATTAACCACCGTACCGTTGGGTACGCGCAAGATAACATCCTTGCCGTTAGCGCCCTCTTTATTGGAACCGGCCCCGTGTCCCCCACGCCCGGCCTTGTAGCTGCGGTGATAACTCACATCGTGCAATGTGGTTAACTGGGCATCAACCCGTAAAATAACATCGCCGCCCTTACCGCCATCACCACCAGATGGGCCACCTTTGGGCAGGTAGCGCTCACGCCGGAAAGCGATTGTCCCGTGACCGCCATTACCAGCCTTAACAGATATTTTCGTATAGTCCAAAAACATGGGGTGAAGTTACGGGGAGTATGGTCGTGCTTAATCGACTAGTTCAGGATAATTATCGGTCAACCACGTAGTTACTCTACTCTTAATCATAATTGCAAGCTCTACAAGTTCAGCAGCTTCACTTTCTGATGTCCGGCCAGCTTGCTCATAATCGGCGATATTCCGCTTTTTTCGAAAACTATCCAGCAAGTTAACGGAAGAAGCATCCAGACTTATTGTTTCAGCCAAAGATTGAATAGCGCGATAATGATGGGCATTGCGTTCAGGAATGTATCCCGCAGCGGCCAAAGCCGCTCTGGCACATTGCAGTGCCGCGTTGTAGGCAATTTTCAACTGCCAATCGGATGCAAGGCCCGGTATTTTTGCTGTGTCAATATCCCTATCCGCAATCGCCAGCAAATTTGTAATTTCTTCTTTGCTTGTAACATGCTGCTTCAGCCAGCCCGCATTAGCCCAATCGGCTAAGGACATCTAGGTCGCCTTTAATGAATATTTTGGTTGCGGTTTCGAGTGTTCGTGTGAAGTGCGAGCCAGACTGACTTTTTTGGCCGAATTCTTTTGGCCTATATACCACCGGATTGATTTCCCTGCCCAGTTTTTGCTGAATATCACCGAGGGCACCAACAACATCACGCAAGCTGGTCTCTCCTATGATTAAGAGATCAATATCGCTACCTTTTGTTTCTCTCCCTTCGGCAAACGACCCAAACAGGAATGCGCACTTGATAGTACTATCAAGCGGCCTGAGCCCAGCTGCAATTTGCTCAACCAAACCTGCTGTTTTAATCGCGAGACCATGTAGTTCATGGTAGATGGGACAATCTTTGTTGGCCCGATAGAATGATTGTCGGCCAATATCTTGCCGTAGGAGTATTCGCGCACCGGAAAGTTTTTTCAGTTCTCTTTGAACCGCACCCTGCCCCATGCCTGTCCGTCGCACAATTTCTCTCAGGTAGTATGCCTCATCCACATTGGTGAATAATAAACCCAAAATGGCGTTCTGCGTTTTCCCGAACAGCGCTGCTGATAGTATCGTACTCATAATAGGTACGAATGTACCCATATTGGGTGCGTTATGCAAGATAATTTTTCGGTCGCATTGCTTCCCGGCTGTCGCCACCGGCCGGACCGCCCTTGGGCAGTTAGCGTTCGCGGCGGAAGGCGATGATCCCATGACCGCCATTACCGGCCGATGCCCATTATCTGGCGGTGTTTCGGGTGGTGGGCTTCTCGGCCTGCCTGGCCTACAGTTGGGCTATAATTCCCGATGCCATATGGTTTGGCCGTCCCTGGTCCGATGTGCTCAAATATATGGCCGACGGTTTGTTTTACGCCTGTCTCACGACCGGAGTATTCGGCTGGCTCTGGTAGCAGCGTACCATTAAATATAACTAAAAAGGGTTACCCCATTGGAGCAACCCTTTTTCATAGCAATCTAGTTTAATCGAACGAGCTACATGCGCTCAATCAGGGCATCGGCGAACTCGCTGCACTTCAGCAAGGTTGCACCATCCATCAGGCGTTCGAAATCGTAGGTTACCTGCTTGTCCCCAATGGCAGCCTTAATGGAGGCCACAATAACATCAGCAGCCTCGTGCCAGCCCATATAACGGAACATCATTTCACCCGACAGTATAACTGAGCCGGGATTCACTTTATCCTGGTCAGCATATTTGGGGGCCGTACCATGGGTGGCCTCAAAAATGGCCGCGCCAGTGGAATAATTGATGTTCGCCCCGGGAGCGATACCAATCCCACCTACCTGGGCAGCCAGGGCGTCGGAAATGTAGTCGCCGTTCAGGTTCATAGTAGCCACCACATCAAATTCGGCAGCGCGGGTCATAATTTGCTGTAAAAAGGCATCGGCAATACAATCCTTGATCAGGATTTTGCCAGCGCCAAGGGCATCGGTTTGCGCTTTTTTAGCTGCTGCCTCACCTTCAGCATCCTTGATGCGGTCATACTGATTCCAGGTAAATACATGGTCGGCAAACTCGCGCTCGGCCAGTTCGTAAGCCCAATTTTTAAACGCGCCTTCGGTAAACTTCATGATGTTGCCCTTATGCACAATGGTCACGCTTTTACGGTTTTGGGCAATAGCATATTTTATTGCATCGCGCATCAACCGCTCAGTGCCATCCTGTGAAATTGGCTTTATGCCATAACCGGTGGAAGCCGGGAAACGCACTTTCGCGAAATGCTCTGGGAAATGCTCCTTCAACAGGGCGGCAAACTTATCGCGTTCGGGCGTGCCGTCCTGGAACTCGATACCGGCGTAAATATCTTCGGTGTTTTCACGGAAAATAACCATATCAACAGCCTGTGGTTTTTTTACCGGTGAAGGTACGCCTGTAAACCACTTCACCGGCCGCAAACAGACATACAGGTCCAGCTTCTGTCGCAAGGCCACATTGATTGAGCGAATGCCGCCACCAATGGGCGTGGTTAGCGGTCCTTTAATGGCGATTAGAAATTCGTTTATCGCAGTTAGAGTTTCTTCGGGCAACCAGGTATTGGGACCGTAAACATCGTTCGATTTATCACCCGCAAATATTTCGATCCAGACAATTTTACGTTGCCCCGCATAGGCTTTAGCTACCGCAGCATCAAGCACGCGGACCGCCGCACGCCAGATATCGCGGCCAGTGCCATCACCCTCGATAAAGGGGATATAGGGATAATTGGGGACATTAAGCCCGTCAGCGGTAATGGTAATGTTTTCGCCGTTGGCAGGTATTTTAATATTTTTATAGTCGGTCATATGAGCCTCGTTAAATAATTACTTGTTGTTAGTCGATTTTGCTTTAGCCTTGGATTTTCCCGGGCTATCAGCTTTCTTTGCATCGGCCTTGTCGTTCTCAGAAGGGCTTTCGCTCACCTTCGAACGGTCCGATTCCTTTGTACCGTTATCGGAATTCCGGCCGTAATCGGTGATATAGAAGCCCGATCCCTTAAAAATGAGTCCTCCACCGGCGCCAATCAGGCGTTTCAGTTTATCTTCATGGCAAATCGGACACGTTTTCAATACATCGCTCAGCATTGTCTGCAGATGATTGAACTTGTGACCGCAAGCTTCACACACATAGCTATAAGTGGGCATCAATTCCTTCCTGATTTAAGCACTGAATTTACTACTGAAAATAGGTAAGGGGATAGCAGTCCCTAGAGTGTCGTCTGCAATGCAGCGATGGCCGCAACTGCCTCGATATCCTCTATAGTACACCCGCGTGATAGATCGTGCACCGGCTTCGCCAAACCTTGTAATAACGGTCCAATAGCATCGAAGCCGCCTAAACGTTGGGTTAGCTTATAGCCAATATTGCCTGCATCAAGGTCCGGGAATATGAGTACGTTGGCCTGGCCTTTTACCGGTGAATCGGGTGCCTTACGCTCGGCAATGCCAGGTATAATAGCCGTATCGAGTTGGAGTTCGCCATCTGCAACCACATCCGGAAATTGGCGCTTGAACAGCTCGGTTGCGGCGCGCACTTTATCCACTTTCGCATGGGCTGCACTACCCTTGGTGGAAAACGACAGAAAGGCCACCCGCGGTGTATGGCCGGTTAGCGCCTGGTGCAATCTATGGGCATCGGCGGCAATAGCGGCTAGCTGTTCGGTATTTGGATCGGGCACAACCGCACCATCGGAATAGGTAAAGACCGTATCACCGTCGGGCGCAACCATCATGAATGAACTGGATACCAGCTTCGATCCGGGCGCCACGCCAATTATGCGCAGAGCTGTACGTACTACCTCACTGGTGGCAGTAGCAGCTCCGGCAACCATTGCATCAGCTTCACCGATAGCCACCAATCCGGCTCCGAAGTGGATTGGATCGCTACAGTACTCGGCTAGTTCATCCGCGGTCAGCTGCTGGGCGAATTTCTTCTCACCTGCCAGGGCAATGATTTTTTGCAGACGATGATCTTTATCCGGGTCCACTATATGCACATTAGCCAAATCCAAACGCAGGTCATCGGCCAGCAATTGGATCGCCAGCGGTTTACCGACAACTATCACCCGGGCCAATCCAGCGGTCGCTAACCGTGCGGCGGCCGCTATGATCCGTTCATCGGTTCCTTCTGGTAGCACTATAGTTTTATATAGTTTGGCCGCCTTGCTTTTGATACTATCTATGAGGTTAGGCATTAAACTTTTGCTTTAGATATTGGGTTACAACGGGTGGTACAAATTCGGTCACATCGCGACCAAAATGGGCCAATTCACGAACGATGGATGAATTGAGGTGGGTATAGCGTTCATGAGGCATTAGAAAGACGGTGTTTATTTCCGGCTCCATATGCCTGTTCATGAGCGCAAGTTGAAATTCGAATTCGAAATCGGATAATGCCCGCAAGCCGCGAATGATAGCCACTGCCCCACGGTTACGTGCAGAATCGATAATCAGGCCCGTAAAATGCTCAACCAGCACACCGTTAATATGCTTAACCGATTCGCGGATCATTTCCAGTCGCTCTGCCGGTGTGAACAAGGGCTGCTTTTTGGGGTTTGTGCCAACTACCACAATTACCTGGTCAAAGATTTTTGAGGCACGTTCAATTATATCCAGATGGCCATTTGTAATGGGATCAAATGACCCTGGATATATCACTTTCCTCATTTCTGTTTCTGCCATATACACACCTTGGTCTTACCGTACTTTCTGGTATCAATTTCGTCTGGTATCGGTGAATATGACGGCAATTCCATCACGAATCTGCCACCCTCTTTAAGTAATATCGCCACGCTATCGAAGATATGGGCCCACTCATATTCACCATACGGTGGATCCGCCAGAATCACATCGTATTTGCGGTGGCAGGTTTCAAGAAACCGGCCAACATCAATCATATTGAGATTGCCATGCTCCAGGGCCCCCGCTTTAGCAAGATTACGCTGAATAATTTTGCCGGCCACGGGATCATGTTCCACAAAATCGACATTCGCGGCACCCCGGCTCAGTGCCTCAATCCCCAATGAGCCGATACCGGCAAATAAGTCACACACTTCAAGCGCTGTCCACGGTTCAAGGCGCTGAAAAACGGATTTCCTCACCGACGCCTTGGTGGGACGGATGGCTGAGTCCGGGCTTTCGTATAGCTTCAGACCCCGGAATCTACCCGAGATGACAGTAGTTGCGATTGCCCCAGATCCTCGACAAGATTAAATAGTACATGCAGTTTATAATGGTCACCTTCGAGCACCCCGTCACGGATCAGACTCATTCTATGGTACTTTATTGCCGCAGCACTTTCTTCAATGGCGGACAGGTGATCCTGGATATCCAGAATTGACCCCTTAATAACGTACTCTCCAGTTTTATTTACACCGGGCACAGTTGCGATAAGTTGGGCATTACTGCCCTGTAATTGCAATTCGAGAATCTCAAAGAACTCGTTATAATCTGACGCGACAGGTTTTAGCGCCTCAATCCGATCACTTGTTTTATATGCCAGAGTGCCCAGCCAATAGCCGGGCTTCGCAACACCCTCGGGCACTAAAAGATCACTATGCTGATAGCCAATAACCATGGCATTTAACTGGGGCAGGAAGCGCGTAAAATCTTCGCCCAAAACCCGGTAAATCATCACGCCTGCACCTGCATCCATAAAATCGAGGGTGATTTTGTCCGGCATATTTGCCAGGAATATGGCCATCACACCGGCTGCTGTAACAGGTGCCGTTACCGTTTGATTTAAGCGGACCACAGATATGGGTGATGTTATGGACGAAATAGTTCCACGGGGCTGCATTTGCAGCATATATTCGTCCACCCCCCAATAGCCAACAGCAAGCACACCAATTACCACTATCAGATACAGAACGTAAATGACGCGCCTCGATTTATTTGAAACCGTAGCAGGGCTATCGGAGTGGCCCCCCGCACGTGACTGGAGCCGCTGTATTATGGATGATTCCTCATCTACCACTCCACTAACAGCCTTAGACGTAAACTGGAAATCCCGTATGCCGGCTTGTAACCCCGGAGTGCTAAGCAAATTTATCTCAAACATGCTCGCCTAACCAAATTGCTTCTGCTAGCTCGGTGAATGCCGACTGGTTGTATTTATTGTCTGCGCCAGGTACTGCGGGCCAATTCCAATGCACAAATGGATTCAGCAATGTAATATGTTCTTCCCCGCTACTCAGAATCATTTCCATGAATTCATGGCTACCCGATCCGAAATAAGTGTATATCTTATCGACACCCGCCAACTTGGCCTGTTCATCCGACCATGCAGCATTGAGGAACTCGATGATCTGATCCTCAGGAAGACCCATACCGTAAGATTGCAAACCCAAAGCACCATTACCCTTGCGCGTACTTGTGTGCAGCGCGACAAACTCACCCTCATCTAACTCAAGCAATTGCTGAACTCCCTGGGATGATGCACGCCAAATTACCTGGTGACCCGCATCAATTTGAGGGGCTACTTTGCGGGCATAGTTGTGAGCGGAAAATATCCCCATCGAAAGGAGGCCGGCAGTATCATTCTCGTTCAGGAGAGCGGCCACCGAGGTGCGCATATTCCGTGGACATTCGACGGTAAAAATATGGCCGGGAGTATGCTTCATCTCATAGTGAAAGCTGTCGTAAACGTCCGACACACCATAACGTTGGGCGGAGATAAAATCTAATTGTTCCGCAACCTCCCAAGCCGGATCGATCTGTTGCAGCCGGTAATTACACAAACCAACATCCAGTGTCATGAATATAACCTGATGGTTGGTATCTGTATCGGCAATGATCTGCCGTAAATAGTCCTCGATGCGTATCAGGCTACCGAAACCGTCGAGTCGTTCCTCAAATGGAATAACCTGGCACGCTTTCAGACGTGTCTCGTCCTCAACAAGCTCCCAACTTATATACCTTATTTCGCTCTTCGATAGTGCAACAGCTAACATTGGAGCATTTTCACCAGCTACTGTCGGCTATTCTTTCTTCCATGAAGCATCTCCATCAACGATTCTCCCGTGATCCCCTGCCTGGAAAGTGAAAATTGCATATCTGGATTCTGCGTAATCGCGCGGTAATGGACTTGTGACTTTGAAGAACATACCTGTACTGTCAATTGAAAGCACGAAATGATCATCGGTAACGGAATTTTTTAAAAGCTCAGGGTCCAGTAAATACCGGTACCATTCATAGTCCACAATAACTTCCGAGTGGTTGCCTGCCTCCACGGACACTACTTCCAGGAAGTTGGGATCCTGCTTGAATAGATTCAGACCGCTTGCACTATTTACATAGGTTGTGTCAGCCTTGTCAATGTTATCATTCCAAACGAGCACGGTGTAGGTGGTATCAAGAACAGTGATCCGTAAATTTCGGCCAACCGTAAATGTAGTATCCAACTGATCGTACATGATATCGGGTATATTAACGGAGTAAGGCATCCCGTCTACATGGATAGTTTGTTCGCCGCTAAATGTTGAATCGCCAATCAGAGAATCATAAGCCTGACTTACCATCTTAAATAGAAATTCGCCGTCAGTGGTATAATTTCCAGTAATCACATTATAGAATTCTTCCGCATCATTGATGATGACCATGCGGCGACGGGATTCGTTGCGGGCGATATCTTCCTCGCCCCAAATTTGCTTGGGAACATATATGACCACCACCAGTACGGCAACGGCAAATATAATTGCCCAATCGAGAATCAGAGCGGCTGTTTCATCAGCGAGCTGATGCCACCAATCCACAACAACTGTGATTATTTTATTAGCTTTTTCTGCAGTGGTATTTTCAGTGTTACTCAATTATACTTTCCTTCTGATTTGTAGTATCGACAATCACAATTTCGATCACCGATTCCCACTGGCCTATCGATTTCGGGCCAATGCCACTAATATTCTGTAGTTCTGCCAGCGTCCGAAAATATCCGTTATGCTCACGATAATCGATAATACTTTTGGCTATTACAGGACCAATACCATTCACTTCAAGCAACTGTGCCATGTCAGCGCTATTGAGATCAATTTTTTCAAACCGAAAATCCTGACCGTTTTCAGCATAGGCGGCCGTATAGCGCCAACTATCGGTCCGGAAATTACTAGCTCTGTCATCGGACATTACCCAGCCAGTTGGTTCCGGCCGCATGCTATTGCCCAGCAAGCCCAATGCAATCACGACAGCCAATATTATGATGGCTTTACCCATCAAGTTTAACACAAAATTTGTTAAGTGCTAAATTTTTCAAAGCGATTATGCTCGCTTATCTCCGGTTCAATTTTTTGCAAGTGCTCAAATGCCGTTTTCTGCTCGCGCGTTAAATTACTGGGGGACATCAATTGTATCTTGGCCAATTGGTCGCCTACGCCACGCCCGCGCAACTCTGGAAAACCTTTTCCGCGCATCCGTAATACTTGCCCTGAATGAATACCTGGCGGCAATTTTAAATTCGCCTCCCCATCCAGGGTTGGTACCTTGATCGTTGTGCCTAAGGCGGCCTCAGAATAAGAAACGAACACGGTTAGCAGTACATCCCGCCCGTGCCTGGTTAGCAAAGCGTGGGACTGCTCGTCAAAAAGTACTATCAAATTACCAGCTTGCGCACCTCGTACACCGTGGTTGCCTTCACCCTGTAATGTCATATAGTTTCCTGCAGCTACGCCAGCCGGGATATCGATCTTTATTTCACGGGAGACCTTCGCGCGGCCATCACCATGACATTTTTTGCATGGCCTTTGAATAACCTGACCACTGCCGCCGCAATTCCGACAGGGCTGCACGTTAACCATTTGACCCAGCAAAGTGCGCTGTACATGGCGTACTTCGCCGACTCCCCTGCATTGTGGACAGGTTACTACGTCAGACCCGGCAGCTGCACCTGAACCACTACAGTCATCACAACGCTCAAAACGTTTTATCTTTATCTTCTTCTCGATCCCAGTCGAAATCTCCTCCAGGGTCAGAGAGATGGTTACACGCTGGTCGGAACCTCTGGCTGATCTGCCGCGGCCGGTGGCGCCTCCAAATATGTCATCAAAGCCGCCAAAACCACCAAAGCCAGACATGAACGTCCGCAGGGCATCCGATAAGTCAAAATCGAAGCCACCACCGCCCATTCCTCCATTCTGGTCCACCCTTCCGAATTGATCAAATTGCCTGCGCTTATTTGGGTCACTTAATACTTCATAAGCCTCGGCGGCTTCTTTGAATTTTTGCTCAGCCTTGGGATCATTAGGATTTTTATCGGGATGGTATTTTACCGCTTTTTTACGGTAACTTTTTTTTATTTCATTTTCGGAGGCGCCGCGTTCAACGCCCAGAATTTCATAATAATCAGCCATCTTAACTACTTACAATTACCTTCGCATGTCTTAAAACCCGGTCGTGATAAATATAACCCGATTCAAATTGTTCTAGCACGATACCTGCCGGGTGGTCATCAGATTCACGGTTCATCAAGGCATCATGCAAATTGGGATCAAAATCTTTACCCACGGTCTCAATCACCTCCACTCCCTCTTCTTTGAGGGTCTTTTGAAACTTATCGATGACCATTTTCAACCCTTCCAAAACAGGATCTGCAGCACTATCCTGATGGGCAATACCATGGTCATATG
>SDBT01004187.1_pt1 | contig 24575 bp, 25 predicted proteins | sample 2277101 | NCBI WGS metagenome assembly SDBT01 (sample SAMN10404973, study PRJNA504765) | marine sediment metagenome | isolation source: marine sediment core GS10_PC15, 103 cmbsf | place: Arctic Ocean: Southern Knipovich Ridge | collected 2010 | reverse complement strand
TCATTTCTCATTGCTTTTGTAGCTTTTACATGTGACCAGGCACTAAACTTGTCTAGATCTTCACGAGTGAGTCCCCACTTATCATTTATCATTTCTGCAGATACTCCTTGAGGCACAAAATTTTTCATTATATTTTGCATAGCCGGAGACCATATAGCTGGATAATTTTTAACTTGAGTTACAATCTCAAATGTTATTCCCATCCTATAATGTGTCATTGACTCTAATCCTGCTGCGATCATTATATCTCCATCCCCTGCTTTTATAGTGTTAACAGCCGTGTTAACGGCTTGAAGTCCTGAATTACAATATCTATCCACTGTTGCTCCCGGAATTTCGTGAGGTAACCCACTCAATAAAATCGCCAACCGACCAATATTGCCTCCCTGCTCTCCTATTTGAGATAAACAGCCGATGTGACAGTCCTCGATTTCTTTTGGATCAAAGTCCGGGCATTTATTTTTCGTTCTTTCGATTAATTTTTGTAATACTGTTATTATTAAATCTTGTGAGGAGCATTCTCGGAAAGAACCACCGAGTTTTCCCATCTGACTTCTTCCCGATTTTCCAATTGGAGTTCTTATAGCGTCAACGACAACGCATTCTTTTAATTCCGTCATTTAAATCACATTTATTATATTATTAGTTTATATAATTCTTTTTTTTGGTTGAGAATATTTAATTCTTTGGTTTTTTTTTTCTATGTTTTTTTAGGATTTATGAACTATAGGATATTTCTATAAGTTATTCTAATGGTATTTTTTTTCCTGTAAAATCCCTTTTGTTTTTGCCAAAATCATCCATTATTCTCAAGTTTTCTGAGCTAAAAACAGGTCCATCTTTACACACCAATAAGCCTAAAGGATCTATAGCACATAAGCCACATAAACCGCAACCACATCTCATAACTCTTTCAAGACTTACGAATAATTCAATTTTATATTTCTCACATATAAGAAAAAGATTATATAACATTTTTTCTGGACCGCAAGCATATGCGATTATATTGGAAAGGTGTTCTTGAGAATAATCCTTGATCATATTTTCAAAGGTTTCTGTAGTTAAACCTTCTAAACCATAACTTCCATCATCCGTACAGAAAAAAATTTCTGAATATTTTTTATCATAGGTTTGAAACTCATCTATAAATATTAGATCGCTTTCAATTTTTGCTCCTTCAATAATATAAAATCTGAATTTCATCATAGAAAGATGGGAGACGAAGGGTTTTAAAGGAGCTATTCCAATTCCACCTCCTATTAAAAAGATCTTTTTAGATTTATCTTCTGGAAGTGTAAAAAAATTGCCTAGGGGGCCCCTTACACCAATATAATCACCGATAGCTAAATTATGAATAGCATCTGTGCATTCTCCAATATTTTTTACAGTAATAGACCAGTTTCCATTTTCATCATATCCAGATATTGACATAGGAACTTCGTCTACTCCGGGCACCCATATCATAACAAATTGTCCGGGCTTTGGAGTTTCTACATTAGATACTTTAAAGATAATAGTCTTTACTCCATCGCATTCACTGATGATTTTTTGAATTTTCACAGTTTTAATAGTATTTTCAGTCAAAATCGGGCACCTCCTGAGTTTCAAACTGATGAGCTAAACCTTTGATATCATGAATAGATTTATATTCATTATCCTTCAGATATCTAATTACTCCTTTATTAATCTTTCCAATAATATCAGTTCCTTTATATAAAGCCGTTCCAATTTGTACTGCTGAAGCCCCAGCGAGAAAAAATTCCACTAGATCCTGCCATGAATCAATTCCTCCGCACCCAATTATAGGAATTTTTAAAACTTTATATAAATCAAATACCTTTTTCACACTTATAGGATGGATTGCTTTTCCGGAAAGCCCGCCGCTTCCATGTGATAAGACTGGTCTTTTGGTATTTACATCAATTTTCATTGCGGTTAGTGTATTTATCGCAACTACTGCATCTGCACCACCTTTTTCTGCAGCTAAGGTAATTTCCCCAATATCTGTTACATTCGGGTTCAATTTTACAAAGAGAGGCACTGTTAGTTTTTTTTTTAGAAATTTTACGATTTCAAAAGTTAAATCTTTATCAATTCCTATAGAAGATACTTTGGCATGTGGGCATGAGATATTAATTTCAATTGCATCAGCTCCTGCTTTTTCAGCTTTACTTGCTACATCAAGGTAGGTTTCCATTGTATCTCCAAAAACACTCACGATCAATGGAATATCATTTTCCTTTATTTTCTCAATCTCCGTTATAAAGTCGTCTATACCTGGATTCCCTAGCCCAACAGCATTCATAAAAGTACCTGGATATATCTCGATTATGGAAGGATTTTTATATCCTTTTCTAGGGATTGGACCAATAGATTTAGTGGTGACAGCACCGGCTCCGGCATCGATGACCCTCTTCATCGAAGAATAAGATACTCCTAGAATACCAGATGCTAAAATTATTGGAGATTTTAGATTTAAACCAGAAATATTTGTTTCTAGCATTTTTTAAAAGAAAATAATGATTATAATTTTATAATCATTTTTGTTAACATATTTTTAATTTTAGGAAAATGAAAACTTACATTGTAGATACTTTAATGGGGATATTTGGTTTTGATGAGTCGGGGAACATTCTTAGCTTTATTGATTTTAATGATGACAATCAAAAAATTATAGAATTTTACGTCTCGTTAGAAAATAATACAATTTTAAAGGAATATCACGATATGCTATTGGAATTGAAAAATTCCAGTTTTAATGAATTTATCTTTGACAATAAGAAATTAGAACTTTTGACATCTCAGAACTTAAATTATAAAACATCTCTGGAAATTTTTTCTTTAGAATTTAAAAGATTCCGTTTTAGTTTAGAAGAACAGCTGAAAAAAGTAGGTATAAATAAATCTCGTAGTGAAATTTTAGCAAAATATAAGGAAATCAACGAAGATTTTACTAAAAGAAAAATTAGCGAAGTAGGTGGTCAGAGTGATATTATCATTATTCAAATCATTGAAACCCTTGAAATAATGAAAAAATCAATAAGCTTATTTTCTAGTCGTTTAAGAGAATGGTATGGTTTACACTTTCCAGAATTGACTGACAAAATTATTGAAGATAATATCCTTTTAGCTAAAGTAATTTCTATAATAGGTAATAGAGATAATTATAATATTAAAAATCTAAAGGAAAAATTCGAATTTAATGATAATTTGCTAAATCTTCTATCTAAGAAAGCTTCCGAATCAATGGGTTCAGAAATAGATTTATCAATTGTTCAAAATTATGCTAATCAAATTTTATCATTAGATTTGTATAGAGAAGAATTGGAAGCTTATTTAGATGACTTAATGGAGAGAGTTTCCCCAAATCTCAAAGCAGTCGTAAGTTCTCTAATTGGGGCTAAACTAATAGCTAAGGCAGGAGGATTAAAAAAATTAGCCTATATGCCTGCATCCAGGGTTCAATTATTGGGAGCTGAAAAAGCTTTATACAGGTTTCTTAAAACGGGTGAGGCGAGACCAAAACATGGTTTAATCTTTCAATGGAGGCAAATTAGAAGCAGTAAACCTAATCATAGAGGAAAGATTTCTCGCATGCTTGCGGGAAAAATTGGAATTGCTTCAAAAATAGATTTTTTTAAAGGAGATTTCATAGGAGATGTTTTAGCAAAAGAGATTGAAGAAAAAATAAAGAATATAGAGATTAAGTATTCTAAACATCCGAAAGAGAAAGTTAGTTCAAGAAAACCTACAAGAAAAGGTAAGTGGCAGAAAAAAAGAAATATATAGAATAGTAAGAAGTAAAAATATAGTTAAGGAGAAGTAAAATAAAAAATGAGTAGGATAAACATACGAAAACATCCAAAATTTAATGAAATTTATATCTCGGGACCAATGGACACTTTGAAAATATATTCGAAAAATTTAGTTCCAGGGAGTAGAGTTTATGGAGAAAAATTAGTTAATTTTAATGATGTAGAATATAGGGCGTGGAATCCGCTGAGAAGTAAACTATCTGCTCTATTAATTGAAAATCCGAAGAATGATTTTCTATCAAGCAATTTGAATTGTTTATATTTAGGGGCGTCATCAGGTACAACAATATCGCATCTTTCAGATATTATAAAAGATGGAGTTATTTATGGTGTGGAGTTTGCAGAACGTAGCATGAGACAATTGATTCAAAATACTTCCAATAGAAAAAACATAATTCCAATAATGGAGAATGCAAGTAATCCGGAAAATTATGCCAAATCAATCTTTACTGAAATTGACCTGATTTATCAAGATGTAGCCCAACCAAACCAAGCAGAAATTGCAATAGCTAATTGTAATTATTATTTAAAGGATAGTGGTATTCTTATTTTAGCAATTAAATCCCAATCTATTGATAGTGTTTCAAAATCAGAAAAAGTCTATGCTCAAGAGAAAAAAATTATTGAAAATTCAGGTTATTTTATTGAAGAGAGTATCAATATTCATAGATATGCCGCAAATCATATTATCCTAATTGTAAAAAAGTGAAAATTGAATTAATTCTTAATTACAAAAAAAAGAAATTTTTAATGAAATTATATGGTATTTAAGAAAAACTTATTAAGTCAAATTAGAAAACCAAAAGGATTATTCGGCAGATTTCTTATAAGCAAAATGAATAAAATACACGCTGAACTTGCGAAATGGGGATTAAGTCATGTTAATATCAAATCAGATTTCATTATTTTAGATGTATGTGGTGGAGGTGTAAATGTGCATGATCTTACAAAAATTGCTACTAACGGAAAAATTTACGGCATTGATCATTCTGAACTTTCCGTGAAAATGGCTAAAAAATTGAATAAAAGATTCATTAAAGAAGGGCGTGTTGAGATAAAGCAAACATCAGTATCCTCCTTGCCATTTGAGAAAAATACTTTTGATGTAGTTACTGGTTTTGAAACGTATTATTTTTGGTCAGATTTAATCAACGATTTGAGAGGAATACACAATATTCTTAAATCTGGAGGAATATTGGCTCTCATTTGCGAAGAATACAAGTCTAAAAATGAAGCATTAAGACAAATAAGCGAAGAACATGCAAAAATGTACAATATTCAGATACACACTCCTGAAGAATTTAGGGATTTTTTCAAAAAAGCAGGTTTTTCGGAAATTAAAATGTTTGAAGACCAAGAACATTCTTGGATAACTGTTATTGGAAAAAAATAGAACTTCAGTCTGACAAGAATGAGATCATGAAACTGTTCTAAATCTAAGTATAGATTATTCTGACCAATCATTGAAACGATCTTAAATTAGGTCTTAATTAAAATAATCTGTAATTTTTTTGTTGCTTATTTCTTCATTAATAATTCTCTTAGTGGTGTCCCATGTTTTTCGTGAAAAATTAGGGGCTTTTTTAAATTTTTTTATCCAACTTCGTAGAAAATTAGTAGTTTTTTTATCTGAGGGATATCCTGAGCCAAAATCACCATATTTTTGTTTTAAATCTTCAATCAGAGAATCCCTTCTATCTTTTGCTATAATTGATGCTGCCGAGACTATTGGATATATATCATCTGCTTTATGCTTAGATATTAATCTTCTCGGTTTATAATCTAAAAGCATATTTATAGATTTTCCAAACCGTTCTTCATTTACATCTGCAGCGTCTATAAATATATTTTCTGGTTTTAATTCGTTGATAATTTCAGCCATCTTTAATTCTTCAAGTCTATTCAGTGTTATTCTTTTATTTTCTCTTAGATCTATTTCTTGAGGTGAAACAATCACAATTTTATAGGATTGGCACTTTTTTTTTATTAGTTTAGATAAATCCTTCCTAATTTTAGCAGATAGTTTTTTCGAATCTTTAACTCCTATTTCTGTTAGATAAATTAAGTCAGATTCATGGAAACAAACACCACATAAAATCATGGGACCTAAGACAGGGCCTTTTAGCAAATAATTCGGAATGAATTAATTTCTGCCAGCCTCATCAATTCCACAAATTAGATCTTCTGAGTCATCCTTTGAATGTTTTAATAAATTCAATTAGATCCTCTTCTTCGTCCATATTTTCTAAACTTTTGACTTTTAAAATAGGAACATTATATTTCAATAAAAGATCAGGGATTTTAAATTCATTTCCAACAATGAAAAGAGCGTTTTTGTGAAATAAATTTGCGAACTTTAGTAAACGTTCAAGATTTATTTTAGTTATTTTTTTAGTTTCTTTAGAAACTCCAGAAAATAGAGGGTAAAAATTTTCTCCTTTTTCAATAGCAGAGGTTTTTGAAGATATTGACAAATCGATAGGGGATTGACCTCTCTTGTACCAAAATGTTGAAACTCCAATATCTTCTATTATATCCTGCAGATATGATTCAAATGGATCTAAATCGACTTTTTCAAAATTTGCTCTTGACCCTTCCTCAAATTTGAAATGCCAATCAAAAACATTTATCCTTCGAAAAATATTGCTATTGTCTAAAATATCCCGAATTTCACTTGCCACTTTATGAGAAGGACGCATACTTTCATTTTCATAAGAACAGATAGTTCTCTTAGTGATATTTAGTTTATCGGAAAGCTCTTTTCTTGAAATACTCTTATCTTCTCTTAACGTTTTCATTAAAGCCCCGTCTAGGAAGATAACGGCTCCGCCTCTCCTTGCCAAGATGTAAGGAAAATCATCATTTTTAAGAATCTTCTCTAAAGTATTTAGAGTTATAAATGGCAAGTCATTTCTGATATAAATGGTGTCATCTTCTAATTTCTGATATCGGTTCTTTATACCTATTAAAATTGGTTTAGATTTTAGCAATAAAGATAACGCTTTAATACCATCCAAAATTATCTCGTTTAAATTGTCAATGTTTTGAAAAACTTTAACAAGGAAAATTTTATCTCCCTTTTTAACCAAAGAATCGAAACAATATTTATTCTTAGTTGATGTACTAGATTCAAAAGAAAATATTTCAAATTTAGACTCTTTTAAAACCTTGTCAATTCTTTCTACAATATTTTTAATCGTCAACTTACGTATATTAAAAAAACAAATTGGTATAAAAAAATTTTTATTTTTAACCAAATAAAATAAACCATGATCAATCTTAGGGTTAAATTTTTACTAATAGTTTTAATTTCTGATTCAAATTCAAAAAAATTTTTTATTCAAACATCACTTATATAAATATTTTAATGATTAAATGTTAAAAATAGATGATAAAATGTTAAAAATAGACAAAGCTAAATTTGACCCTATTGAAGAATCTGATTTTCCTGAAATTGCTGAAAGGAAGGGTATTGGTCACCCAGATTCCGTATGTGATGCCGCTGCTGATGCATGTTCTAGAGCTCTATGTAAGTATTATTTTGAAACTTTTGGACGCTTTTATCACCATAATGTAGATAAAGCGGCTCTTGTAGGAGGGATTTCAAAACCAGAATTTGGAGGTGGTATAATATTAGAACCGGAATATTTCTTAATCGTAGGACGAGCAATCAATCAAATTATGAAAGAAAATAAGTTAGAATATGTACCCGTTGCGACCATTTGTCTTGACGCTTGCAGACAAACTGTAGAAAGTATTTTTAGAAACCTTGATTTATCAAAACATATTCAGTTTGATTACAAAGTGCGCCCTGGTTCAATTGATTTAACTGGAGTATTCGACGAGAGCAATGCTATTGAGCAAGTTCCTTTGGCAAATGATACAAGTTTCGGAGTGGGATACGCTCCTTACTCTGATATGGAAAAAATCACACTTGAAGCTGAAAGATTATTAAATTCAGATGCATTTAAAGATAAATGCCCTGCTTGCGGTGAGGATATTAAGGTAATGTCTCAGAGATTAGATAGTAAAATAGATATAACAGTGAGTTGTGCTATGGTAAGTGGATATATTAATGATAAAGATGAGTATATAAACTATACCAATCAGATGAAAGATGCAATTTTAGATTTAGCCGCTAAGATAATCCCAGAAAAAGAAACAAATTGTGCGATAAATGTTGCTGATAATATTGAAAAAAACATTTTTTATTTGACTATTACGGGAACAAGTGCTGAGTCAGGAGATGATGGGGAAGTGGGAAGAGGTAATCGTTCGAATGGTTTAATAACACCTTGTAGAACTATGTCATTAGAGGCTGTCTGCGGAAAAAACCCTATCAACCATGTGGGGAAAATCTATAATGTTCTAGGTACTGAAATCGCCCGAGAAATATACAAAAGAGGTGAAGGTGATATAATAGAAGCACATGTAAAATTATTATCTCAGATAGGAAGGCCAATTACAGATCCTTGGATTAATTCAATTAGTTTAATTCCAGCGAATAACGTTGATTTCTCGAAAGTAAAAAGAATCGCAGAGGAAGTTTCTGGTGACTTGTTGAGTAAAGAGTATCTTATAGATCTACGCGAAAGACTTATTGCTGGTAAGGTTCAAGTATTCTAAATTTATTATTAAGACCAAATATTCTTATTCTTTTTTGTTCTTTTTTTTATTAATTATTTATTATTATTAAAATTACAAATTTATTAGTCATAATTCTTAAGTGTATAATTTATGGGTTTAGATAAATGGATAAAGCCAGAAAAAAAAGAAAAAAAATCTCCAATTAAAAAAAAAGTACCAGTTAAAAGTAACAAATCAAGTAAAGAAAACCAAGTTATCACAGAATTAGGAAAGAGTGAAACTAAATTAACAAAATTTAATCTAGTTTGTCAAAAAGCAAAATGTAAGTATCAAAAGACAATAATGAAGAAAAACCTTACAGAAAGAGATAAAATTTGCCCAAGATGTAAGAGTGAAATGAATATTAAAAAATAATCATTTTTATTAGTATTTTTTTCTAATTTGTTGTATTTTATCTTCTTGAGTTGTTTATTCCCTTTTGCATTTAAGATATTTTAGGTATTTTTCTTAAATCAAACTCAGTTTCACAATAGGGACATGTATTTTTCTTTTTAGAATATTTTAAAATCCAATATCCTATTCCTATTGTGAGAACTATAAGTAAACATAAAATTTCGTGATATTGTTGGTCAAAGTTCTTTCTTCTTAGCTCAACGTCGCGTTCACATGTTTCACAATAAACTATTCTTTTTGTCATAGTAAATCACTAAGTTTCAAAACTTTTCAAAAATACTAATTACTGTAATAATATTAAATTTTAAATTAATTTTGCTATAAAGCTGAATAATAATACTTTTTGAATTTAATTATGAAATGCTATTTATCTACTTCTTTTTTTTTGGATAATAGATCCCAGGTGCTCCCTACGCCTAATTCTTTTAATTTTTTTCGTTCACCTTCCACTTCTTCATCATCTTCTTTTTTTTCCTCGCTAATAAACATCACCTATAAATTTTGACTTTATATAGTACGAAAAGAACAAAATGTTTTTTAATTAGTTTTTAATTGATTTTAAATATTATGTAATAATGATAAAATAAACAGTTTTATCCGTTTAAATATTTAAAACTTTCAGATCTTAAATTTTATATTTAATTAAAAATGATTTTTAAATTAAAGGTTTATTTTTGAGAATATTTTTGAGGTAAAAAATTGCCAAATGCAAAATGTAGTCATTGTGGAGAAGTTGCTGAGCTTTTTTATTGTGGCGAATGCGGTCAAAATTATTGCGCTTTGCACAAAGAACCAATTGATCACGAATGTAGCATCATTAAAGAAAGTTTGAAAATGCAACAGAATCAAACTCCGGGTCCAGTTTACTCTGAGGTGGCTCCAACCAATTACGGACAACAAATCTCTAGCAGCGAAACTATAAGTTCAGAACCACGCGGAACTACAGATGGAAGCTTTACTTGGTATCAACAGGAAAGGCATATACCAGAAAATGCGTTCGATCCTGACTCTGGGATTGAATTTAAGGGAATACTTCTTCCACATAAATCTGAGTTTCTACATTTATTAATTGGGTCAATTTTAATTTTTATAATAGGATTCATCGGTTTTTATAGTGCTCAATTAATATCATTAAATCTTACATGGGCTATATTTATTTTGGCCGGTTTTTATACTTCAGCTTTTCTTTTTCACGAGTTTGGACATCGCCAAGTTGCTAAACTTTTTGGACTCCAAACGAAATTCAGGCTTCTTACATTTGGAATGATATTGACAGTTGTAGGATTACTTATTGGAATCTCTACGATCATTCTTGGAGTAATGTCTATACCTACTATTGCATTACCGGGAGCAGTTGTAGTTTTAGGATTGGAAAAAGTCGATAGAAAAACTGGTTTATGTAAAGCGGCAGGTCCAACAGTAAATCTCGTTTATGGAACAATTCTTTTGATTATCTCGTTTATGATACCAAGAAGTTTATATCCATTAAACATGTTTGTGGGAGTAGCAGCTTCATTAAACTTCATGTTAGGTCTTTTTAATATGATTCCAATAGGTATATTAGATGGTCAAAATATTCTCAAATGGAATAAGGGTGTTTACTTGATTCTATTCACTTCATTACTAGCTTTGTTAATTATAACTTTAATAAATATTTACGCTCCAATTCAAACATCTTTATATGTTCGAGAAGAATGGAATAAATACTAATACAGCAAAAATTAATAAATAAATGATTAAAATTTTTAAAACGTTTAAATTTCTAAAGTTATACAAAATAAAAAAATAAAATCTTAAAAAAAACTAAAGTTGATGTGTTTTGCCGTTTTGTGAACAATGTGGAGAAGAAATTGGCTATTTACCATTTCGCTGTAAGTATTGTGGAAGCACATTTTGCAAAAAACATCGTTTACCAGAAAATCATGATTGTACATTTGAATTAAAGCACACTCCAGTCACTCCAACGACACCAAGAGAATCCCGCCCACGATATCAGGATGTGTCACCAAGAAGACCTACTTCTGATTACAAGAGAGAAAAGGAAATAAGAAAATATTTAAAACAGCAAAGAAAACAAAGTAGGCAGGCGACGAGAGGATATCAAAGTAATTTAGGCGGGGTTGGGGAAACAAATGGGACTACCTTTTTAATGATAATGATTGTGATTTTTTCAATTTCTGCATTCATATTTACCATTGTTGGCTATCCTTTCTATATTAATTTTAGTGTGTATGGTCTTTCAAATCTATTTTTATGGATCATTTTTACAGCACTTTTCATAAGTTATTCTTCAGAACTTTTTGGCCTTTTCTTTTTATTTATTTTAATAATATTTCTTTATAATATTGCAAAGACTATCGAACAAAGATTTGGAACTAAATTTTTAATTAGTTTATATATTTTTTGTGCTATTTTTACGGGATTATTTTATATTTTAATTAGATTTCTTTTGGTTTTAATTAATTATCCGATAAATCGTGAAAACGGCATGTATATTGGTTTAGCAACTGGTGCGATTATAGGATTAATCGCTTTTATTGTTTATCACGCCCCACGTAATGAGATGACCATGTTATGCTTCTTCTTGCCTGTGCGAATGAAGGGACGAGTATTATTATTAATTTTAATTCTATTTAGATTAATACCAGGGTTATTATTTGGATTATTAATGTCACCGACATATTTTGCCCTTTATCTACCGGATTTAGGCGGAATTTTGGCATCATACATAGTATTTAAGATCAAATATAAGCGTGGTTTGCCCTCTTCCTATAGCTAAGAACTTAAATGTTTATGTTTTAATTCTTCGCTATCCCAAAAAGATTTCTGAATCTTGGGAGATTAGGTTTTGAATATCCTTAAAGGAAGAAAACTCTCAAAAGTCGATTTCAACTGCTAATCCCGTTTTATGATTAATTATTGCGTTTCTGAATTTTTCTAAAAAATTAATTTTCCTTTCATTTTCCATAAGTTTAGCCCATCCTCTTCTCTTATCATACTCCCAAGCAGTAGAATTTTTTTTTTTTTTTTTTTTGATTTACATCCGTAAAAAATATCAATGTGAATACCTATTATTTAATATCTAAAGAAGGTCAAAAAAAAATTAAATTAAACATTTCGAAAATGCCAGAAAATTTGTCTAAAATAATTGAATTAAATGAGGATTTAATTGAGAATAACGATAGACTAGCAGAACAAAATAATAAGATTCTTAAAGAAAATAGGATTAAATCTTTTGATGTGGTTGGAGCTATAGGTGCTGGTAAAACTGCTATAATAGAAGTTTTAACTGAGAAATTATCTAAGGACAATAATATTTTAGTTATTAACGGGGATGCCGCAACAAGAATAGATGCAGATAGAATTGGCCAACATGGAGTTAAAACTATTCAAATTAACACGGGGAGAGAATGTGCTCTAAATGCATATCATATATCTCAAATATTAAAAAATATTGATTTAAAAGAATATGATAGCGGAATTTTATTTATAGAAAATGTGGGTAATTTAATCTGCCCTTCTGATTTTATTTTAGGAGTTGATAAAAGAATAGTAGTCGTATCCATCACTGAAGGAGAATGGGTTATAAAAAAACACCCTCTTTTGTTCAAATTGTCAGATATTGCAGTGATAAATAAAGTAGATTTATTAGATGTTGTAGAAGTAAATATTAAAGGAATGGTAAGTGATGCAAAAGAGATCAACCCAAATTTAAAAATATTTACTACAAGTGCCAAAACCGAAGAAAATATATTAGATCTTATCAGAGCTTTGGGAATATAAAAACTAAATAAGCTAAAGAATTTAAAATAAGAAATTAAATTATAATATAAGTGGATAAAATTGGTTTTGAAATATTATGTCCGTAAGACAATATAATACTGAGCTAGGTATACTAATTGATAAGATAGTAAAAGTATATCTTGATGATGATAAATTTTTTGTTGGTCAATTAAAAGGAGTCTCCGAGGATTCAAACATCATTTTAGTTAGAGTTAAAGATGAAAAGAGTAAAATTTTTCCAAAAGTACTCGTAAAAAGCTCGTATTACAATTACATAACTTTGGAGGAAGAACCTTTCCCAATGCGAGCTCTGGCTGATAGAATTGGTAAAATCTTCTCAAAGGGACATGTAGATTATAAGGAAGAACAAAATATAATTTCGATTTTAAATGGGAAAATAATTGTCGACGAAGATGGAGTAAGAGGCTCAGGGCCTTCAGCTGATAGAGTAAAGACGATTTTTGAACAATTTAAAATGGATCTTGAGTGATTAATATCTTTTTTTTAATTTTTTAATTTATTCTATGGTTCTTTTTGTTTAAAAACCTCAAGTAAATTTTTTAATTGTAAATTTTGTATAATTTCTTTCATAGTGGCTTTCCCTAATGGAGTAACTTTTACAATATCCAAATTTTCAATCTTAATTTGTCTTAAATAATCATTTTTAATTAAGAACTCAATATCAGTATTCCAAACTTCCGAAAACATTTCTTTTAAGTCAGTAAGTTGCATATTTTCATCAATTTCTTTACTAAGAGCCAAGATTAAAGCCAATGTCCCATATTGGCTTGGAGTAATGTTATCATCTTTTCCTTCAGTTGTTAAAACAAAGAATTTTTGTTCTAAAAATTTGGTCGTTATCAGTTCAAATCCTACACTTTTTAGATTTTCATAGACATTACTTATAATCAGATTAAAATCTAGAGAGTCATCGCATAAATTAACTAGATCCTTTTCTCTTATCATTTTTTGCTGGTTTGTTAAAATAAGTCTCGTTAATTTTTTTACAGTATCTACAAAAGTTTTTGTTTCCGTAATGTTCTAATCACTTTTTTCAAGATTAATTATTTTTAAATTTTTAATTGGCTTTTTCATTTCTAAATTTGATATAATAAAAATAAGATTAAAATTTTTTAGGCTATCTACTTCTTCAAAAACAGGCAATATTTTTCTAATAGTTCTAAATATTGATCCACGTTTGTTAAATTCATTTGGAACTGATAAATTTGAAAAAATTATGTGTTTCGAATCTAACAGAATTTTAATTGAAATATGAAAAGTTATTACAAAAAAGATTTTTTCAGGAGTTGTTAATTCATCAAATTTCAAGCTCTGTTTATTTGATCGGATAAATTTTATTTCGATAAAGAAGTTATCATACTCCTTAGTAATATAAATTTGAAACTGAGATTTTATATTAATCAGTGTTAAAAAATAATTTAACAATTCTTCGAGTTTATTAATTAAAATTTCTATTTTTCTAAAATTTTTAATGCTATCTATTATTTCTTCATTTTCATGCGTTAGTACATAATTTTCCTTATTAGATATTAAAGTGTTATCAATTTCCTTTAATAAATTTGTAATACTTGACAAATTTTCTGGGGATTTATCGTCTAAAAGATTATTGTATACCAAAATTTCTTTTAATTTATTATTTATTCCTTGAATTTCATCTTCTATCAATGGAGATGGTTTTATTGAGGTTATATCATTAAAATCAAAATTTTTGAGAGATTCATACTCACCATCCTTTAGTTTTTCTTTAATTTCGTCCTGAATAGTTTTTAGGTTTGTTTGATCTTTTTTGATTATAAGGAGTAATGATTCGTAATCTTTTCCCAAAGTATCATAACTAGGGTTAAGATCATCTAGTTTTATTTGTGATTCACTAATTTTTGAATTAATTTTCCTAATTTCATATTGAAAATCTCTTGCGTTTTGTTGTAATACTTTTATCGTTTCAGATTTTGATAAACTTTTTTTATCGCCTGTATCAATATTTAAATCATTAATTTTAGTTCTCTCTTTTGAACCACTCATTTCTCGAGTAATTTTATTAATTTGACTAAAACAATCTTTCTTTTTTTGATTTAGCGATTGTATTTTTAAATTATTATCTTTAATTGTACTGATAATCTGATCTCTTTGATTTTTAAGGTAAAAGAAATCTTCTTCTCGGAATTTTAATTTTTTTTGATTTTTTTTAATGCTGTTATCTAATTTATTCATTAAGTCTGTTTTAGCTGCTATAATACTCGATTTATCTTTAATTTTTGATAATTCTAATTCTTTCAACAAATTATCTTTCTTTTTCAGTAATTGGTGGAAATTTAGAAACGACATTAGCAACCGTACAAGATTAAGATACCTATCTATGAGTTTAGTATTTGAAATAGTTATTTTTCTATATTTTTTAAGATATTTGAGGATATTGTTAGATTTATGTAATCCATGAAATTGTTTAGAATGGTTTTCAAAAATTTTAGTAAAATCTTCTATAGGTATTGAATTAAAATCTTCTAAAAAATCAAAGATATTATCCGTTTGAATTTGATTATTGATCTCTTTCTTAAATTTACCTTTTATAAGTGTAAATCTTTCATTTATAGATATTTCATTATCTCCGATTGATAGTTTTAATATTTTAGAACTGATTGAAAATCACATCTTTTATTCTTCTTCGCTCTTGAATTTTTTTAAATAATCTTTATATTCTTCCTCTTTTAGTTTTCTTCTTTCTCGAATTACTTCAAGAGGATCTTTTTCATCATTGTTTTGAATCAAATATTTTTCTTCAAAACTATCTTCGAATTTAGATTTAAATTGTTCAATTTTTTCGGAGATTTCTTCAGTTAATTCTATTTCATTAGATTTATTAGATTTAGCTGTAATTTCTGGTAATTTTTCTCTCTTTTTTTTACGTCTTCTTCTTTGAAACTCTTTTCCAGATAATTTTAAATAGTCATCATATGATTTTCGTTGTTCCACTTGCTTTTTTTTCAATTGGTCTAATTTTTCCTTTTCTTTAGTTATTTTTATAAGAATTTTTTTATCAACTAATTCTTCTTTGGTAAATTTATTCTCTAACTCGCTTAGGAATTGTGCAAATGACATAGGTTCCTTTAAGTAAGCTTCTTTGTAATCTTTTATTAAGATTGGATCAACATTTTTAGAAATTTTGGTTAATTCTATATTGAGTTTATCTCTAATATGTAAATCATAAAATTTCTCAATTTTTTTTATTGTTGATAAAATAAGTGAATTTTGTTCTAAAGATTCTAATATTTCTATCCATTGTTCAATATTTATAGCTGGAACATAAGCACATTGAGCAATGATTTTACTAATTTTTTTGTCTTCGATTAAATATAGTCCTAATTCTTTAGTAAAATTATGTTCTAATTTTAAATTCTTTAAATTCTCTTTAAAATTATCCTTATAGTTTTTAATTAGATGATCTTGGAAAATTAGAAATTTATTTATATTTTCATTAGAAATTTTTAATAGTTTTTCAGTAAATTTATTTAACATTTCAGCAAAAAATTGAATATTATTTAAGAAATCGCTATCTCCGAAATCTTCTGCTATTATATTTTTATTTTCTATAAAATTATTATATATTAAACTCAGGTCATTAATTTTACCTTGAAGTATTTCTATTGGATCGGTTGATTTTTTAATCCTTTCAAGATTAAATATCTGAATTTCTTTCATGATTTTTTTGCTTTTTAATTTTTTAAAGATTATTTTTATATCTCCGGTGGTCCCGTAATATCTTTCTTATTATTATTTACACTACTTTTCTGATTTAAATTTTGCGTATTACTACCAACATCAGTGTAAGCATCAACATGCGTGGCAGTACCACCTACAAGTTTTAAAGACTTATAAAAAATATCATACGTCAAAAGTTCAGTATGTATTGCTTTAAATAACGCGACTCTTGTCCCTCTTTCAATGTCAGAACCAGAGTAGCCATGAGTTATTTTCAACAAACCATCTATTCTGTTATTGTTTTTAATTTCTTTCCAAAATATACTATCATAAAATTCCGAGACTTTATGGTTTAATTTCGTTTCTAAATCTTTAGCTATTGTCTGAATTTTTTTAAATTCATCATTTAATCTGGTTTGAATAGAATTATCTATTCCAATTTTAGCTTTCTTAACTCTATTAATAAATGATTCTATAATCAACTTTCTTAATTGGTAATCTGGGAATTCAAAAGAAAGATGGAAAGTAAAACGGCGCCATATTGCTGAATCCAATTGATTCTGATGATTAGTCGCTCCAATTATAGCTAAAGGATATCCTTGGTAATTTATACGATCTATAACTTGTAAGAAAGAAATCACTGCTCTTTTTATTTCTCCAACTTCGTGAATATTCGATCGTTCAGAGCCAATTGCATCAATTTCATCAAAAAATAATACGAATGCCCCTCTCTCTTTAGCGATATCAGCAGCTAAATCAACAACTTGACGAATATTTTTAATTGTATCTCCTAATAATGGAGATACGAGCCTATCTGACTCTACCACACAAATTGGTACTTCAAATTCCTTGGCAAATGCTCTCGTTAAAGTTGTTTTTCCAGTTCCAGGAGGTCCATAAAGAAGAACGGTTAAATTAGGTGATAAATTTGCCAATTTTAATTGTTCTTCAAATTCTTCATATTTTTTTAAAGCCTTAAAAAAATCCTCTAATCTTTCTTTTTGGCTTTCACATCCAATTATATCATCTATAGTTTCTTTCACATCTGAAGGAAAATAAATTGCTCCATACCTACTAAGACGTTCTTTGATTATGTCATCTGTATAAGTGAGCCTATTTTTATCTTCTTCACTGGAACTATTAGTTTCTTTGGTTCTATCTTTATTTGAATTAGTCATTTTAAATCATAACACGTATATTCATTGTTTATTTCTTATTCCTTTATCTATTTTTTGGCAATAATTTGCGATTTCATTAATTAACTCTTTTAGATTGTCTATTTGGGACCCAATGAAATTAAATATTTCTTTCCGATATTGAATTGAATCCCTAATTTTCATTTTATCAAGACCCAAATATTTAGGAAAACATGCAAGTTTCATCAAGTAAGGAAGAACTTTCTCATTCGTCTGTAAATCTTTAAATATTGAATAAAATATATTTTCATCCGATAGTTTCCACTTCAAAATCCCCATGTATATAAGGAAAGCAAAATTCATTGAAATCCAGTTAATCAATTCTTTAGATAAAAATCCGCGTCTTAACGAAGCGAATGCTAAATAATTTAAAATTAAAGATTCATTACTAAATTGTGGAATTAACCTAATTATTCCATCAGATTGTTTATTCTCCCTCAAATAATTATTAGCGAGTAGGATATCAACAAAAAATTCTTGAGGAGCCAAAAATATTCCATCTATTAAACGTAATCCAATTCTTTCAGCTATACTCTCAACAGAATCTTCTTCTGCGTTTGAAATTGAATCAATGAAAGGTGAAAAAACGTCATTCTTTAAAATTAAGGGGATTTCATACTTTTCTCTTTCAGGAAATTCTATAAAATTTGGGTCCAAATTGTAAAGGGAAGTGATATTATTTATAATTTGATATACTTTTGGAGACATTCCTGGAATTACAAAAAAATCGGGATTTTCAATTTTATCACGATAGTAAGTATGTGGCATTAAAATATGCCTTTGGCACTCATAAAATTGAGTCGATTTATTAAGTAATTTTTCGTATATAATTTGAATATTCGAACCTCTTGCAAATATAATATCTTCTATAAATTTGATTAAGCGATATAGATAAGTATTTTCGAAGTTTCGCTCATCAGGATTTGTAAGGTGACGTAAAACATTTAGAGCATTTACAGATTCCCATAGAAATTCAATAATATAATCTTTAATATCTATGAGCGGGATTTTCTCCCGATATTTTATAATAAAGTTTTTTATAATCTTATACACATTTGAACGGTACATCGCAGAAAATTCTGTTAATGCTCTAACTTTTCGAATATTTCTCTTTTCTTCTTCTTGTAGAATTCTATCTAATATTTCTGTATCCATCAATAAGTCTGGGTCTAAATTTTCAATAATTCTACGTGTTTCTCTAAGAATCGGTCTCATATGACTAATAAAAGTTAAATATCTGGGTAAAATGTCGGTCCATTTTTCTCTTACCATAAAAAATCATCCATCCGATTAATTAAACAATTATTCTTCAGTATCTGCACCTACAGTAATTTCTGCAAATATATTTGCAATCTCTATAAAAATTGGTCTGTTAATATTTTTTTTTTAAATTTTTATATATAACAATAAATACTCTTTCGAACCTATTACCCACTAAAGCATTGATATATTTAATTTTTAGGTCAGACAAAAAGAGTAATTATAATAATAAAACATTCCTAAAAAAATTTACTAATTACAAAAAATAAGGATTTAAAGTAAGAGTAATTATCTGTCCTAAAAAACAAAAGAGAAGGAATGTAAGACTTATATTGATGATATTCTAAAATTTTTACCAGATTAAAGGAATTAAAATACTAGAGTAAAAAAAAAGCAAACTACCTTAAAAGTACCGAAATCGAATTTCCGATGCCATAATTATAGAAATACAAAAAGATAAATGTATTATTTGTGAAAATTATTTGTATAGATATTAATTAAATTATAAGTTGTTGATGTTGAAAATGTTTAATGGATTTTATGAAGAAGATAAAAATAAAAGATGGGAATTAGTAACAGAGGCTTATTCAAGGTTTTTTGATGATGAATTTAAAAATCTAATAAAGTATGATGATAGTATTCGATTAAGAAAAATCATGATTACTAAGAATATTGGGAAATCTCATAAATTCGGAATGAGACTTTCGAGAGATGCTTCACAATCACAAAAAATTCCCCACTGTTTTATTGAATTTAATGATTATTTAAATAAAATATTAAGAATTGGATTCCAGTTTTCAGATCATGGTAATTATACGCCAGAATTTCAAGTTTTTAGAGAAGTTGCGGAGCAAAATCCAAAAATCATAGAAGAATTTACAGAGATTATATTTAAAATTAAAGATTGGATTATAAATAATAATTATAAGTATAGAATAGGATTTCCGAATATCACAGATGAAACAGAAATCAATATAAAAAAGATTATTAAAAAAAGAATATTTCAAGAAACTCCTCGTCATACTTTTGTATTTTATATTTATTTTGATGAAGATGAGGTTTCTGATACACCTGAATATAAGAAAGAATTAATTATTCTTATTTTAAAATTCAAGCCGATCTATGATTTTTGTAATAAAGTTATATTAGAATATAAATCGAAGGGTGGTTGGCTAGATATAAAGACTGAAGAGGGGGGAGTTGAGGCAGAAGATGAAGATTTTGAAGGTTTAGACATTACTGGCTTCTCAGATGATTTTATAAATGATTTTGCTAAAGCAATGGAACATAAAAAAGCAGTAATTCTATATGGCCCTCCTGGAACAAGTAAAACCTATTTTGCAGAGGAATTTTCTAATCAATACTTGGGAAAAAAAGAAAATATCGGTTTTATTCAATTTCATTCTTCTTTAACTTATGAGGATTTTATAGGAGGTATAGATATTCAAGTTGGAGAAGAAAATCAATTAATATTTCAAAAAAGCCCAAAAATATTTGCAAAATTCTGCAAATTGGCATCAAGTAAACCAGAAGAGAAATTTATTTTTATTATTGATGAAATAAATCGAGGTAATATCTCTGCTATTTTTGGAGAACTAATATATATGATAGAAAAAAGAGGAAAATCCTATTCTAAATCAATTCCATCACTCCCTGAAGAGGATAATGAATTATATATACCAGATAAATTATACATTATAGGTACAATGAATACAACTGATAGATCAATTGCATTTTTAGACTTTGCTCTTAGAAGGAGATTTTATTTTTTTCCATTTAAACCAGACATTGAAATTCTCACAGAGTGGCTACGGATACACTGCAAAGAGAAAATTGCCGATAAGATATCTGAATTTTTTGAGTTATTAAACGAGAAATTAGATAAATCTAATTTGGATGAAAATTTTCAGATGGGACATACTTACTTTATGTGTAAAACGGTTGAAGAGTTTGAGAGAAGTTGGAACTATTCGATACATCCGTTATTAGAAGAATATTTTTTCGATGACAAGGAACAACAAAAAGAATTTGATAAATTATATCAAGAATTTTTAGCAGGTGTTAAGAAATCCGTTGAAGATATTGAATATTCCGAAGATTAGATTGAAATAAATTCATCATATTTATGATTGTTAAGAAAAATCTAGATGCTTTTAATAAAGTGGAATATATTACTCAAGAGGATTTAAATCCTCATGAGATAGAAGTTTTTTATAGTTCATTTAATGAGTATCTCAATATTATTAAGATTGAAAAAACAGGAATTTTGTTGATTAAAAGAAAAACCTTACAACAATACGTTGGAGTAATAAATTTTAAAAATAAAATAATAATTAATATTGCTTCAATAATCCCAGTAGAGAAAATATTTCAAATTTGGGTTTTAACATATAATAATCTCGATTTTACGATATATGATGAAATATTAAATTATAAAAGTTCAGAATCCTCATTAGAATATATAATTGAGTTATATTATAATTATTTAGGTGAGTTATTAAAAAAAGGATTAAATAAAAGTTATAAAGATTATAATCTAAATACTAAATCCCCTAAAGGAAAAATAAATATTCATCAAACTATAATAAACTATTATAAAAACTTTAAATTTAATATTAATTGTTCTTTTAAAGTCCTTGTCGAGGATAATCTCCTCAATCAAATTATAAAATTCTGCTTATTAAGACTGATTGGCATTTCTAATGAGAAGTTAAAATCCAAGGGTAAGAAATTTCTCTATTATTTTCAAAAAGTAACCACTCTAAGAAAAATTAACCTTAGTGCTTTTAATCAATTAAGTTATAATAGATTGAACAAAAAATATGAAATTATTCACATAATAAGTAAATTTATTATCCAGAACAGCACTTTATATGAAAGAGAAGGGGATTTCAAATTCTTTACTTTTTTAATGGATATAAATAAATTGTTTGAGGATTTTGTTTTTAATGTTATTGATAAATATAAACCCTCTGAGTATAATGTTCCAAAATATAGAAGATCTTTTAATAGAGAGAATGAATTTGAATTAAAACCAGACATTATAATTAAAAAAGATGACCAAGTTGTATTGGCACTTGATTGTAAGTTTAAGCCTCGAATTGGGAGAGAAGATAAATTTCAAATTGTAACTTATGGTAATTATTTTAATTTTAATAAAGGAATTCTCATATATCCTAAAAACAAAACTGAGATTGATGATAAATATTTAAAAATAGGATCTTTAAGAATAAATCAGCTCAGTAACACCTTTTTGATTATTATTAAATTAATTGACCTGAAAGATATATCTACAAATGCTCTTTCTAAATTCACATCAGATATTTTTGAATTGATAAAAATTGAGTAATTTGAAAAATGGGAATTCCACTATTCTTTTTAGGTTTTCTAAACAAACACTATTATTTTACGTTTCAATGTAATTTATGTAGTCAAACATGGAAAGCAACTTATGATCAAATGAAAAAGAGAAGTTATTTTTGTCCTAATTGCCGAAATAATTGAAAATTTAGATACTATTCTGTATCTCCAGTATCTCCAGTAATTAAAGTTTCAATCAAAATATTTCCAATACTAATGAAGATAGGTACATCGACACGACAGATCGTGTAAATATCTGGGTAAAATGTCGGTCCACTGTCCACCAATCTTACCACCAATTCATAAAAAATCTTAGAATTTTAATTTCACTCAACTCAAACTTTACCCCTAATAAAATCGCTATTTTCAAATTATTCTTTATTAATCAAACAGTTTCAGAAAATTAAATTATTGTTGTTTGCTTTTTTTTAACCTATAATCCACTCTTTATTTTATTAAATTCAAACCAGTCAAAAAGAGTTATGCTAAAAAATTTCCATAGCAAAAAAAGTCGTACCTTACTCAATTTTAGGAGGGATAGGTATGGGTTTATTTAAAACTTTAATAAATTGGATCAATAATAACGGAAAAATACAAGAAGGGGTTTTTGATTGGAGTTTACTTGGAGCAGTAGCTACAGGTGCAACTTCTTTAGTATTACAGTATATTGAGCATGATGACTTTGAAAAAAAATGTGATATCTATTGGAATAAGTATAAATATAAAAATATGATAAAAAAAAAATTTAATTCCTTAAAAATTAAATATCAAATACCAAGTAGTTTTGAAGGAGCATTAGAAAAATTTAACCAATTAATGTATAAGCTAAGAAATTCATGCGAGAATACATCTCCTGATTGGATTTTAGCAGATGGTAATAACTTTGTAGATTATATGATTAAAATCGCTATTGTTATGGATTATGTATATAAAATTGTAGTATTTTTATAATTTATTACAATCTCTCTGGTTCTTCCCTCCCTCCTTTCTTAGCGTCTTCCTTTCTTAGTCCTGTAAGTTTGTGATATCGAAAAGGAGGAGCCGTGGTTGATTATGTATAAATGAAAGTTTAAATTCATACAATATAATATAATCTATACTTGTCATTATTGTTCGTTTCTAAAAATCCTTAAATTCCTTCTATAACTTTGCTTTCCCATTCTTAAAAAAATTAATAATTTTTTAAGACTTCAAAAAAAAGAAATGATCTAGGTAATTCTCTCATATATTTCCTTATCTTTTTATAAATAATAAATGCTTCCTCAGAATAAAATACATAATTTTTTTCTTTGTATCTTTTATAGAATTTATGATCACGATGTTTTATGTTATCTACAATATTATTGAAGAATTTATAAAAAGAAAGAAATTTTGATAATTCAATGGCAACATAATTCTCTAGATCTTTTTTTACTTCTTTTCTATATATTTTTTCATCCATAAAGTAAAGATATTGATATTCATTTTTGAAGACAGATATTAGTTTATTCAGATAATTCTCAAATAGAGAAGCAGTATATAATAAAAATTCCATAAATATTATTTGTGTAAGTTCTGGGCTATCTTTATAAGATATTAAGCTTTTTACAAATAGCTTACGACTATTCTTTAGCCGACCTTTATATTCACTTTTTATCATATTACACTGATCCGATATCTTTTTTACTTTCTCTTTAGGATAGAATTTGTAAAAATCAATTATATATTTAAAAGGTTGATAAATTCTATTTAAAGTTTTAATAATAGGAGTAAAAGATTTAACGAACGAGGTAAAATATTTGGATATATCTATTTGAGAGAAAAAATCGGGAGTAAAAATCTTACTTATTTGCTCTCCTATTTTTTTAATACTTTTTTGCATTGAAACAAATGATCCTAAATGTTTTTTTCTCTCATCTTCATCATATATACTCATTTTATCTAATAATTCCTTATAATTTTCAACAGTTTCAACATCATTTTCGAGCATATCTCCAAAAGTTATTACCCCAATTTTTTTTTTAATTTGTTTGTTGTTGTTAGATTTCATAATTCAATTATGTTAAATTAGTTAAAAAATATTTATTTCTAATTTAAATTATAATAAAATCGTCGCAATAGAATTAGTCCAGAGGCTTACTCTTCCACTTTTGATATGTTCTCTTCATTAAAAACGGATACCACGGATCTTCTGCTCTCAATTGCATCGTTCCATAACTTTGCAATTTCAGAATCTTCTGCTGCTATTTTTTGTATAACTATTGTCTGTAGAACTATTTTTACTGTAGTGCCTACACACATCTAAATCATGAAAACTTAGAGCTTTACTCAAATGGCAAATGAAATAAACGATTTAAGAGCGTCTCAATTTTTGGTTAATTTTATGCAGAAAACTTTTCTTTATAACGGATTATATCAAATTAAA